>SDBT01006294.1_pt1 | contig 19740 bp, 28 predicted proteins | sample 2277101 | NCBI WGS metagenome assembly SDBT01 (sample SAMN10404973, study PRJNA504765) | marine sediment metagenome | isolation source: marine sediment core GS10_PC15, 103 cmbsf | place: Arctic Ocean: Southern Knipovich Ridge | collected 2010 | reverse complement strand
AGCAACATAAATTTAAGATCAACAAATATATTTTTTTTTTGTAATAAATATAAATAATTATATAATAAAATGACTAAAGTTGAATCTTTTTTCGGTAATGAAAAAAATATATTTCCAGAACCTGCATTAAGCAGAGGAATAAAGCCATTATTTGCTAACATATGGAATATAACAATACCACAAGCTTTGAAAAGAAGAAAAATATTTCAGGAAGGACTTGTTAAGGGTATAGCTGAAGGTGCCAAAGAAGCTGCATTAAAAGGAGCAGAAATATTAATAGATCAACATAGAGAATTAGCAAACCGTGTAGGTATTGTACCATTAGATAAATCAAGATTAATTAATTTAACTGTGGGAGAACAAGCGGATGTCGTTTTAAGATATCTCGAAAGATTGAAAGATAAACAAGATGAGATGACAGAAAAAGAAAAAAAGGAACTTTTTGAATCAATAAGACTTTTAGACTTTCAAAAGGAAGATATATTAATAATACAAGATGAAATAGACCTCGACCAACAAGAAATTTCTAACCTAAAAAATAAATTGATAAGGCAACGATTAAAGATATTGCAATCTCAAAAAATAAAAGCCAGCATGAATATGGATAGAGATACCAATACAAGAACCATTGAAGCACATTCAGATATCACTGATGAAATATTAAAATTAGAGGTTGAAAGTGGAATTGCATTAAATCGAATAGATAAAATTAAAATTGGGTTTGACGATAAAGAAATATTGGAGGAAAAGTTAATTATTATGACTGATAAAATAAGATCGTTAGAAGAAGGAATTGCAGAACAAAAAAATGAGATATTGGATATAATAATAGACACAGAAGATATAGAAGAGATTTTTACTGAGACAGAAATAATAATTGAACCAGATATTAAAGATATAGATTTTGAAGTATTACTTGACGATATAAGAGATGCAGAAAACGATTTGGAAGATTTGGAAGATGAAAGGACAAAACTTACTAAAGTAATGATTGCTACAGACGTAACTGAAGATATGACTGAACTTTTTGATGAGTTAAAAAGAATAGACGAAACAATTGACCAACTTGATGATAAATTACGTGACATGCTCGACTCAAAATTAAAAATACAAATTGAAAGGGGTATAGACATTACACCAACACCAACACCAACACCAACACCAACACCAACACCAACACCAACACCAACACCAACACCAATTTCAACTGAAGAATCTCCATTTAGCAGCCCAACATTTTCTTCTGAGGGTATTAAAATTACTATACCTTCGTTTTTACAACCAACATCGGAAGAAACCACAACAGATGAACCATCTGAAGAACCATTTGAAGAAAAATTAGCATTTTCTTTCTTTGATTCATCATAAATTAAATACTTGCTGTTTATTTTTTTAAATTATACATATATATAACTAAAAAATGAGCATAAACCTATCGAACATAGAAGCCAATGACTCATTATTATTCAGTGATGATTCGGATGATATGAATATTGCGGAAGAAATTCCAACACCAGAATATAATTTTAAATCAAGCACAGAATCAGAAGAAGATATTGTTGATGAACAGGTTTTAATGAGAAAAAAATTAATAACAAAAATTTATTTGAACGAGTTCCCGAAAAAATTAAAGTCTTACAAAAAAATGAAAAATAAAATTGATAGTATGACAATCGATGAACTAACTATGCTGCAGAAAGAATTTGAAATTGCTATTGGAATGAAAACAAGCATTAACGGAATGACTAATATGATGATGGGAGGAATTGCCATGCTTGAGCAAGCTATTAATTTATTTTCTCCAATGGATTCAGATGGGTTAACACAAATATGTAATCAAGATAAAGAATTTCAGGATGATCTTAAATTAATTTCATTAAAATATGCTGAATCCTTTAACACACGCCCTGAAGTTAGAGTGGGCATGACATTAGCAAAAAATATAATGTTGCTTGATAGAGTTAACAAGTCAAGAAAAAACCAAATGATATAGGAACAACAAGTTGATAATGATGTTCATGAAGAGGGAGATAATATGCACGTCGACCTTGATGATATTAATAATTTGTTTGCTGATATTTAATTTTAAATTATTTTCTTTGTAAAAATATATAATCACTAATATAAAAGAGATGACTTCGCAACTTGAGAACATGTTCACATTTGACTTAAAAGAATCATTACCAAAATCATTATTCAGTGGTGCATCATATGCAGCTGGTACTATGTTAATTTTTCCAAATGACATTGCAGCAAATATAAATATAGGTGGTGTACAAATTCCAGTGATGGCGCTAACTTTTGGCGCGGGTGTAGTTGGCTCCTTGGCTGGAGATATTGCAGCTGCACTTTTATTCCCTCTAATTCCAGCAAACGAAAGAATAAAATCCGGAAGTACAGCATTAACCGACGCTTTAATTTCTGGCGGGGTTGAGTGTGTAATACTTAAATTATTAGCCGGGGTCCCAATGGATAACGTTCCAAAACTATTGTTTTATTCTGCAACCCATAATATGGCAAATGAATGGCTATATTCAGAAGTAATATCTGGTAAAGGTTTCGCAATATTGTAAACAAAAAAATAAAAAACATAAACCTTTTTTTTTTCAAAATTTTCTTCTAGTTCCAATCAAAGATTTAATAGCGGGATCGCTTAAAAGGTCTTTACTTGTAAATTTAGAACCTCGTGTTTTTAATTTTTTTAATCTTTCTGTTGTTGGTTTGTTGTTTGATTTAGTTAATTCAGTAATTTGAGGAGCGCTAACAAAACTTGATAGTTTAAAAATTGGTGTTGAAGTTGGTTTTTTTCTTATTCTTGCTGCATCTCTTTTATCTCTTCTCACTTGTCTTTTTGTTCTTTTTGGGCGTTCATCAGGAATATTTTCAGTTTTGGATTTAGGTTTTGCCTTGGGTTTGGATTTAAATACTCCTTCCTCTCTCAATTGTTCAGCCGCTTTTTTAATAGCATCCTTATGTTTAATTTCCGGGTCTTCTTTTTTAATTTCTCTGGCACGTTGTTGGATCTTTTTCATTGCAGACATTTTATATATAATTATATTTATTTTATAATTATAAAAACTGACCTATCAGCTGATCAATTTCATCATCAGTTACACTCAATCCATTGCCTTGAATTTCTGGTTCTATTGGTTGTTCCTCTAATTTTCTCAAATAATTTTTTAATGGATTTTCTGAAGTTGATTTTTCAGGTAACATTAATTGAATTGTTGAATTATTTGTTACTTGAGCAATATCAACAGAATTTTCCCTAAGCATATCCAAATGTTTTTGCACTCTGTTCATTTATATCTATGTTATACTTTTTTAAATATATTAATATAATAACTATAAATATGCCGTGCAAATTTATACTTACAGCAGGGAAAAGAAAAGGGTCACAATGTGATAAGGGTTGTTCAACCAGAAAATATTGCGGCCGACATGTTAAAATGATGTCAAAAAAAGAATCTGGCCAATCACAAATAGAAGCAGCCGATGATTTACAACAATTTATAGGAACTCAGCAACCTGTAAATATTAATGAGGATCGTATAAGGAAATCAGTATTTGCATTAACTATGAATACTAACAAACCCATTAATAAATTGTCTCCAGAAGATCGAGAAAAAATAAAAAAAATTATGAACCATTTATTTATAGATGATAATATTATTGACTTTGTAGATTGCAGAGATGGCGGCGGATGCTTTCGCGAAAACCCTGAATTATTGATTGAAAAGAGATGGGATTATAAATTTGAAGTTGGTGAAAAGTTTCATAAGTTACATGCACATGCATTAATTGAAATAGATCATAGAACAATATTAACATTGGACATAAGCGGATTAAAATCATTATTTAGGGAATTTTTTGGATGGAATTGGCATATAAATGTTAGCGCAAAGAAACAGATAGATAGTTCTACGTGGTCTCACTACATAAATAAATATATTCCATCAAAATAAATATAACTATAATTATATATGAACGATTCACAACCTACTGAAGAAGGTTACGATTATCAATTTTTAATAATAGTGCTTAATTTTATTGCAACAGTATTAACTTTGTTAATAAACAGCCACCAATCTTATTCTAATAGTTCTTTCAAAAGTGAATGCTGTGGACATGAATTAATTTCAGTCAAAAAAGAAAAAACTAAATTCGGCAATACTTCGGACGATGTTTAAAATATTTCTTCAATAAATATTGGCAATGAACGGATAAATAATACCTCATCATTTGGCCTACCATGTTCTAATAAATTTATTATTTTATTAACTTTATATTTTGATATTCCAACTTGTTCAGATATGGCTTGTATCTTGACCTGATTATTTAATTTGCTCTCAACTGCTTTTATTATCAGCGAATTACATCCAATATATGGATCATATCGAGCCTTAATTAATACTTGGTTATTTATAATATCTGAATAATAATTATAATTTGCATCTTGTTTTATGTAAGTCATGTGTTTTTATATTAAAGAAACCTCACCCTTAGTATAAAAATAACATGACCATGGTGAACGGAAAATTAGAAGCAATATTATTATCACAAGAAACTATGGATGAAATATTAAGATTAAATGAATTAAAAATTCCAATGAAATATATTGGGCGGGTGGTAGGTGTAACAGCTTGGTACGTAAAAAGAACATTAAAAGAAAATGATTTATACGTAAACAAATATGTGAGAAGGAGCGAAAGCATACAAAATAAAAAATTAAAAAAGAAAGAAGAAGAACAAAGCGACGAAAGTATGGGATCTCTATAATTTAAAAATTTATTTTTTCTTAAGGTTAATAGCTATTTGTGAGCGCATATTAACATTTTCATATATTTTTTTTTGTTCAGGTTCAGGTTCAGATTCATATTCATCAGTTTCCCATTCAGTGTTTAATTTTAAAGTTGTATCAAATTGAATCCTTGCTAATTTTAATGATTCAAATTTAATAGCCCTTTGTTTCATGGATCTACATTCCATAATACAATCTCCAAACATTGCCTTAATTTTCTTTGTGAATGTATTTTTAGCAATGTTATATCTGCCAGTAGTTTTAAATAAATCATATAAATCAGCTTTTACAATCGAAAATTCTAATTTTTGTCCGTTGGAATATTCACCACTTTCAAGAACATCAAACCAAAATCTATTAAACCCAGTCAAACCGCATGTTATTTGCTCGTTCAGCATTTCAGTTAGAGGCGCCTGAGTAATATCAAAATCAGAAATATCAACTGTCATTAAATACTGATAAAAATCATAAGCAGGCAATTCGTAAATATCTTTAAGCCATTTATTTGTTTTAACTGAATACCCATTAAACGTATTTCTTAAGTCCAAACATAAATAACGACGTGCCCCAGTATCAGCAGGTATAACCCATTCGGAATTACTTGAAATTATTATAGAAGCATAATTATTACACTTGTATTGAGATATAAATTTTTCATTTATAGTAATATCTGATTCTGATATTAATCTTTTAAGAAATCCTGAATCATCTTTTTTACCCCCCCAGGTAGTTTCATCAAGATATATTAATAATTTTCCTCCAATAACACCATTATAATTTTTGATAGTTTTAATATCAACAGTAGCATACATATCCCCCATCATGGCCGCCATTTTATCAACAACCAACCCTTTACCACAGCCCGGCATACTTCTTAAAGTTATTGCTACTTTCTTTTTTTCCCATGGTTTCTGCACACAATGCGCCAACCATTGAATAGTATATTTATATAATTCTTTATTTTCATCGCACCAATTTTTTTCCAAATGTTTCAACAATGGGCTTACTTTTTTCTTATCATTCCACAAAGGATTTTTTATAAATTTCATCCTTGTGTATAAATTGAATGTGTCTTTTTGTCTTCGAGTTGGTTTCCAACCATGAAGCCCTTGAACTTGCGGAAAAAATCCAATGTGTGTTTTTTCATTTCTATATTGGCTGCACATCCACATCTCGGCAATATTTGCCTTTACTGTTTTAATGCTTCCGTTTCTATATGTGTGGGTTTGATATCCTTTATTTTTAAGAGTAGTATAAAAAGCATTTATTGTTAGTTTTGAATGAGTTGTTTCATCGTCGTATTTGCTAGTTTTCATTACCGTCGGCTTAGCATGTCCAACAATAACACAATAATTACGATTCATAGACGAAAGCGCTGCGTTCCTTATTCTTATTTGCTTATCATTATAATCATCAGGCATTTTATTAGTATTTAATATTTCTTTTGTTTCTTCCAAACTAAGTTTACTGTCTTCTAATAAATCTTTCCAAATGGAATCAAATGTTTTATTATTTTCAAATTTATATATTAATTTTTTTTGTCCTTGGCAACCCGAATCATGACAACCGAAATATATTCCGTCTTTTCTAATTGTACAATAAGAATTATCAGTTAAATTATTTTCACCATTAATTATACATTTACGAGTTCCAATATTTGTTAAAATTATTAAATTGCCCTCAACTTCTCCAATCATAACATCAGGCACAGCATTGAGAATAATAGAATGTATTTTATTTTTATTCATAACATGTTCCATTTCTTTGCTGTTAATATCATACGCCTTCGCATAATCTGGTAAATCATCTTCAAATGGAACATCCCATGCATTTTCTTGTTCTTCATTTGTATAAACTATATAATCTGAAATATCATAATCATCTAAAAATCCTTCCTCAATATTCCACGGCCTGAGATATCGTTCAGGTATATGTGATTCACCTCTTTTTACACATAACGGCAATCGATAAGATTTATTACGTTTATAAACATTGAGATCAATAGGTGATACTTGTTCATATTTGTCCTCACACTTGAGAAAAATAAACCGTTGATTTTCAATTTGCCAATCCCAGACCATATTCCAAAACTTTTGTTGTTGTATTCTATGCCCAAAACATAATTCAACAGAAGTTATATGGAGGCTCGTTTTATTTCCATATGAAGAATTGCAATATAAAAATTCTGTTAACGGTTCCAACTCCAGTGAACGAAAGAAATCGTGCATAAGTGATTCAAATTCTATAACAACTTGCGCAACCGTATAATTATCAGCAGAACAATCAATATCAGCATATAATTTATACCATTTGTATCCGTCATGAATTATTTCATGAAAACTTTTATCCTCTTGTTTAATTTTTTTGATTCCGCGAAAGAAAGCAGAAGGATTTCTATAACTTCCATAATAATTACGGTCTGATTCCCATCGAACTGTAAATGGTTTATTTGAGCGAGCACCTTCAATTAATGCAGATAATTGAGGCTTTTCACCATGATAATATTTAGCTCCAAATTTTGTTGTTTCTGTCATTGCACTTTTATAATATGAATATCATTATTTAATATAAAATAGTGGTACAAATGTCATATAAAAATCTGTGTTCAAACTATATATAAATAGTATTTATTTTATTATTTATAACAAAACTTTTTTTTTGAATATTTTTGGTATAGTGGTATAGTAGAAAAAAAGAATTAATAATAAGGGAGATATTGAGAAATAGGGGCTTATTTCATAGTCGACAGCGGTACCATTTACGATACCATAACGATATCTTTTTGGTACCTTTTGGATTTTGGTACCCTTGTTTTATGATATGCTATTTTATGTTAAGTACATAACATAAAATAATATAAAAACATCATGAAAAGCGCGCAATTATTATTAAAATTATCATTTGCTGAGGATTGGGAAACCGCTCAACATGAGTGGGATGGTATGGAATATTTATCTGGTACTGATTGCTTAATTATGGAAGGAAGTTTATGCAAAGAAGGAGAGTGCAAATGCATTTGTGGAACAAATATAAAATATCATTATTTCATAGAAAACAAAATAACAGGTAATAATGCAATACTTGGATCTACTTGCATCCGTAAGGCTGGGAGTGTTTTTATAGAAAAAGGAAAACAAGCAAAAATAAATAAAATTTTGTCAGATGGAATTGTTGTAAAAAAACAATCTGTTAAATCTTATGATACTGGGTTTATTGTTTTCAATGTTTCAGCTAAGTATGGAAAAAGTGTCGCGGTTTATTTCTTTGGGAATATTTTTAAGTTGCAAGAATTTTTACCCGAGCGAGCAAATATAATAATGGTTGATGGGGTTATGAGGTTTGAGGATGAAAAAGAATTAATTGAAATGATAAAGGAAAAAGATGATAAAAAAAAGAAATTGAAAGAAATTGATAATATTGATGAAGAAAAAAAACAAGAAAAGGATTGGTCAATATTTTTAAAATCTCGCGAATTTCATGAAGGTCAAGAACATAAATTTACTTCAGATTTTAATAAAAAACTGGTGGAACGACAAGAAAAAACTGACAACTTTATGAAGTTACTAATGAGAAATGAGGGTTTGAGTATATCAGTTCAATATAGATGGTCAAAAGATGAATATGGAACTAAAACATTTATATTGATTAAGCCAGATTGGTTTATAAGTATGGCTAGTTACTTACCGGAAGATAAAACATGCAAAGGAATATACATTAACAAAAACCGAGAAACTTATATCACTGTATATTGTTCCGCGAATGCATTATATTATGATAAAATGAGGATAAAAATGACATTAAGCGCTAACGACAATTATTATTTTACTGCTATTTGAATATAAATATATTTTTTTTTTAATAATCTTGTTCCAAGAAGAGATCGATATCCATATTTTTGCTATTGCACATTAATATTATTTCGTCAAATGTGACAAGATGGTGAGGATTTTCAACACTAAAATATTTTATTGCTATATGATTCAACTTTGATTTTATTGCATACATTCTTTTAATTGCAGCGTGATCTTCATCAGTTAACAACTCGTGCATTTCTTTATATCTTGTGTATTGGACAAGTGCGTTAACAGTTTCTTCCATTTGTATATTATACAATAATATATTTATATTAAAATTAATCAGCTTCGTCTTCCATCTCTCTGGTCTATATATATAGACTAACTAACTAATATAAAGATTATATTATGAAGATATAAATGCAGGACATATTTTATTATATTTGTGACACTATAAACCCAAGACTTTCCTTTAAAGTAAATAAGTATTTTCATGAAAGATTTAAAACCAAAGAACCGGATTTAAAAAAATTATTAACTTCTGGAGAATATATTCAAGATTGGTTAAAAAATTGGTTATTTGAAAATGAAACTGTTATTATATTGAAAGATGAAAGCATTTGGTCAGGATTTATAGCTGATTCAATTCTTTTTGCTGTTACCATTGATGAACAAGTGACAATTGAATTTAGAGCTAAAGGCATTAAAGTTTATGATCGTAGTAACCCAGATATATATTGGTTATTGAATGAATCAACATTTATTTTAAAAACATCATGCTGCATAGATACCCCGCGAAAGTATGTTAGGCGTATGTGTTATCAATAGTATTACCAATCGTGTTGAATTATACCTAATTTTTTTTCTATCTCGCCCAAATTTTTATAACTTAAGTATATGCAATGAAGTCCAAAACATAAAATGGGTAAAAATGCCATCCACACCTTTGCATTGGCGGGATCAATAAAACAATAGTGAAACAAAAACCCTAATATTGCATATGCCATGTGTTCATCTAAAAAGCAAAATAATCGTTTGATTGTGTAATATTTAATGATTTGGTTGTGATTCATTTATATCTATGTAAACATATATTTAATAGTTTGTTATTATTATATGCTTTGTTCTTTTTTTGTATTTTTCACCTTTGACAATTATAGTCATCCCATATATTTTTTCATATTCGCCAACAATATAATCAGAATAAATAAATTCAGTTATTGCATTCTTGTTTATCACCAACATTATTTTACAATCTGATTCTTTTAGCAAGTTTAATATATCAATAAATATTTTTGTTCCATCCTCTATATCTACTATCGGATTGTCATTTATTTTTGTTTTGCTTGTGATGTATGTTTTGTTATTGGAATCAAAATATGGCGGATCTAAATAAACAAAAGTATTTTCATCACAATGTTCATTAATTGCATCAATCCAATCGCCTTGCATTATTGTGCCTTTGGATATGAGTGCCTCACGAAATTTTTCCTTTTTCTTTGTATTTTTTGAAATTATTCCATATGCTCGCTTAAATGATCCGGCCCCAGACATCTTATGTAGTAACTTTTCAATTTCGGGGATCGTTGACCATTCTTTTAACTGATCAAACCCGTTCACCCATTTATTATAAAGCTCAATTAATATATCATTTCTATCATTTAAAATTATTTCATCAACTTTATCAGACAAATAAAAACTTACTGCACCACTTCCGGCAAACGGTTCCAATATTTTGCTATACGTTTCAGGATCTGGAAAATACTTGGCGAAATATTTTATATCTAGTCGTTTGTTGCCGAGGTAAGCCATAGGAAAATGTGACATTTATATTTATAAAGTTATAACTATATATGATAAAGATATGGCACTCTTAGATATATTTTATTATATTTGTGAACGGGTATAAAACTCTTCGGTTCAATGTATCAAGTACTATACAAGAGGTCGCTGATAATATTTCTAAAATATATAAATTGGATCCTATAGATTGCGATTTATTTAGTTATGTTCATTGAAAAAATAAGTATATGCTTATTATATTAAAATATAATTGTACTCTAATATAAAACAATCATGTATAACACAGGAATATCTATTCTTAATCCTGATGTATTTCAACATATTTTAAAATTTAGTCCCAGACTCGGATACAAAGTTAATAAAATGTTTCATGAATATAGTGCGAAAGAAAAACGACACATAAGTGAATTTATATTTGATGAACTTGTTTCAAAAGGTATGTTAGTCAAAAACTTGAACAAATGGCATCATTGGATGATTGGAAGAACATGGAAGGATATAATACCCAAACTTTTTGATAATAAATTAAAAATAACATCAGATTATGAAAGAAAAATTTCATTAGGGAGTTATATAATATGCCATGAATGTGGTAAATTTTGTATAAAAGCCCGCATTAGAAAACAATATAAATATTTTGGCAAATCAAAAACAATAAAATCTAATTCATCAAAACCTATTAGATTTAATTTTTCTTTTGCATATGGTGATGTATTAAAAACTGTTTTAATGGAAAAAAATAAGTAGAGGTCCATTATATACGAACATACTTACTTTTTTTGCGTCAACAGGTGGCAAGTTCTTCACGTTTACCACACATATAATATTTATTCTTTAACATGATTCTTAACAAAAAAAATAATAAAATATTATAGTTTCTCGTGCTTGCTACGGATTGACTATTTTTTTTTTATTGATTATGTTGATTTAACTACAATCTGACCGTCTGGGGTAAATCTTAACATATGAAGCTGATGAGCAATTAAAACCACTTCGAACTGTCCAGATGCTTCAGATCCTTCAATAAATGGGGTTGTAATACTAATATCAAGATCAGCATCAAATGCATTACCGTTTTCAATAATTAAAAGTCCATCTTGATCGTCTTTTTGTAATCTTTGTCCGGAAAATGTAATTGTTGCTGCATCATCGGCAACGCCAGAAACGACAACAGTCGTGTTAGTTCTGAAAAATGTTGGCAATGCATTAATTGCAGTTTGTTGAGCTGCAGCATTAGCGCCAAATGCTAGCCAATCAGTATATTCACCTCTGTATTTATATCTATACTGTCCAGCTGATGGGGTTCCGCCGGCCATTGTTAAAATTTTGTTTTGTACGGCAGGTTTCATAAAAATACGTAAGGCTTCTCTTCCTGAAAGTGGATAATATCCGTGTAGACTTCCATGAATTCCATCCGCAACAGGTGCAGCTGAAAAATCATAATTGTAAAAATTTAAGTGTCTTCTTAAATCATTGTCATAATTTTCACCATAATCTAATTCATCTTCTTCATCAAATTGGAAATTACCCCCAAAAATATCTTGTCCGTTTGTGTCTAAAAGTTCAAATCTATCAATTGGTAAATATTCCAATTTATCCCTTAGTGTAGCATTTGCGACCCTTATGAAAAATCCGAAATCTCTAAACGTTCCATTAAATCCAGAAAGTAAAATATCGATTTGATCACTTGGCCCAATGTTTTGGGTAAATTGTTGGCGAATTGGAAAATAATACCTATGATCATGTACCACTGACCTGTGTGCATTTAATGATTGTGCAAATTCAGACTGTAACATAAATGGGCTGTTATATTCTATTTCCAATCTGGTAACATTAAGATTAGTAGAAATTCCAGAAAGTAAAGTATCTGTATCGGCTCTGAAAAAAACCCTAAAAATAACTTCACCGTCAATATGCGGTAAAAATGGGTTGGTATTCTCTATCCAGTTTCCCATTGGTTTTATGTAATATCTTCTTGTACCTCCGTTAGGAATAATATCATCAGATACGGACCAGGTTTTATCAGAATTATAATACTTACTGTAATATTTCCATTCTTTTGATCCCATTAATTTAGTATCCAACCATAAGAACTCTTCATATAATTGTTGAATACGGGTTCCGTTTGGTGTCATTATATCAATTCTTTCAATCCAATGCGGGACTGGCATTAATCTAACATCTCCACCGGTTCCGTTTGATACATCAATTCTTAATTTGAAATCAGTTACATGGCCATGTCCTGAATTTTCTCTCAAAGGAATGTCTATGGAACCTCCAGAAGTAAGAATATTCTGAAAATTTCCAGTTGCTTGATGGCGAAAACTAGAAGCCTGTTGATGTAATGTCATAATTTGACTTGATTTTAAATTAACAGTTGCCCCTGATACTGTTTTAATCATTTGATGTGGGTGTGGCTTTATTACACGGGTTAGTGCGTGGCCTGACCTGTCTATACGGCTACGAACTCTTTCGGTGAACTGACTCATGTTTATATTTACCTGAATAAATTTTTAATAAAAAAATAAAAAAGATTTAAGCAGATGACATGTTTTATAAAAGGAATTGATAATAAAACCATGCCCAACTACGAAAATGGAAAAATATATAGTATAAATTGTTTGACAACCGGTTATATCTATATTGGTAGTACAGTTCAAACTTTAAAACAAAGATTGAGAGAGCACAAGTGCAAATATAAAAAATTCGTTGATGGTGAATATCATTATATAACTTCTTTTGATTGTATTATGAATGAAAATTATATTATCAAATTAATTGAAAACTGTAAATGTGATTCAAGAAAGATGTTAGAAAAGAGGGAGGGATATTGGCAAAAAAAAATTAAGTGTGTTAATAAATTTATCATGGGCTATGATGAGAAGCAATATTTAATTGATAATAAAATAATGATGTCGATTAATAGAAAAAGATACTATGATAAAAATAAAACAATATTGAACAGTGCAATTGAATGTGAATGTGGTAGCTCTCACGCGTACGGTGGTAGGTACAGACACTGGAGAACTAAAAAACATAATAAATATTTTGATGATCAAATAACACAACTTATGAATATTGAAATTTGAAAAAAATAATTTATATTTTGTTTTTTTTTCTTAACCTTAAGTTCTCATTATTAACATTAGAGCGACAACCCCGGCCCCGATCATTAACGGCAGTTGTAAAGCTTGCAACGGGGTGCCAAGTGCAGTTAAATCTGTTGCTACAGCTTCGCCTGCTGTTTTTAATACTGGTTGAACTCCACCGGCTAAAATTCCTGTGGTTTGGGTTCCTATTGTTTGAATCAAAGGTTGGACCCCTGTACTTGCACCGCCAATAATATCATGAACGAAACCGCCAACACTATGGCCAATTTCTTTTACAGCCCCACCTATACTATGCGCAACCGCTCCAAGTGGATCATGAAAAAAATTTCCTATTGAATGTTGTACATTTCTATGTCTACGCCTTTGCCTATGTCTCCTTCCCATTTTATATTAATGATTATATACTTTTACAAAGAAATAATTTATATTTTTATTATACTCTTTGGCTTACCCTGAAGAAATATTCCACATATCTATTCATGAGATTTATTTTATCTTCTGGGTATGATTCTATTAATGCTGGTGCAAATCCTATTGCGCTCATAATTGATTGCTTACAATGTTCAAGATTATTACTCTCTTTCATTAAAATTAAAACATCTTCCACTTGTAATTTCATAACTGGTTCAATTAAATGAAAATGTTCATCTCTCACCATATCATTTAAAGTCCGCTTAAAATTATCGTACTTTATTCTTACAGTTTCCATTTTAATTATTATAATTATATAATTATAAAATGGTTATTTTTCTATTTCGCATATTTTTGCTTATATTTCTTATGTTTGCACCAAAGTTATTTAAATATGTTTGGATGCGTTGGAAACTCACCAAGATAAAAAAAGAATTATTAGAAGATTTAAATTTAAAGTTTGATGATCTTTAACCTTCTGTGATTCTTAATATTCGCTAATGTTAACAAAAGTATTAGTAGGATTTAATGCATTTGAGAAACCGTTTGTAGTTCCAAAAACAAAAGCATTATTTTCATTTCTGGACATGTGAATCCCATCTTTGATGAAATAATTTCTTTAATATCATCATTTGATTTCACTTTATGTTGCTCTATTAATATTAATACATCTTCTTGTTGTAATTTATATAATTTATCCAAATCAGGTCTATGTTCTTCAATAAGCATGTTGTGCATCATTTTTTTGAAACGGTCCCATTTTGCGTATATTTCTTCTTTTGTATTCATTTTATAATATAATAATGATCTTTTTAACATATAATAGCGGTATCATCATGTTGATGTTTAACCTTCTGTGATTCTGAATATTTTAAATTCACATGTTAAAGCTAAATCAGCAATATCAACTTCAATAAAGAAATTTAATTCTGAATCTTTAGCTATATATTCGCTGATGCTGACAAAAGTATGAGTAGGATTATGTACAATTGACAGCCCGTTTGTAGTTCCAAAAACAAAAGCATCAGCTTCATCTTGCATTTCAATGTGAATATCTGGGTTAGTATTTGCGCCGGCAGTACTTATAAGAAGAGTATAAGAATATATCCCATTCATTGGGCAAGTCCATACGCCTGTGGTGGTACTAAATCCGCCCATTGATCCACTAGCTAAAACCCAAGTTCCAGGAAGTTGAGTTTTTACATTTTTTGTTAATGTAAATGATGCTTTTGTATATTTTTCAAACGCTGTTGTTATATCATCTAATTTAAATCCAGTGGCAACAAATGAAGTTGAATTTGCTATTGGTACATGTGCAGCAACAAGCCCGTCCAATGTAGTTTTATCACCTGCATCAATTTCAGAATCAAACATAATTGAAACAACATCATCATCAGTTTTTACATCTGTGCAGACGGGTGTTATTGCACTAGCTATTATTTCTGATTTCAGTTGATGATTGGTGAGCCCTGTAAAATCTCCAGATAATGAATATATTTCGGTCATTTATTATAATATTGTATATATTTAGTTTCAAAAAAAATATTATTTTCATCACTTAATTCACTCTCCAAAATGAAAGGTAAGAATGTTCAATTGATGCGGTTGTTGCATCTATAGAACGAAAATCTAATTCATATGTGTGACTTGCGTTGGTCAATGTAGTTACAATAGAACCGCCATAAGGAATAGGATTATTATCAGTTATTAAATTAGGCGTTATAAATTCGCTTATTGCTGTTGTAGAATCTAAAAATATTCTCACTTCTGTTTGTTTTGATTTATCTGAGTTTGAAACATCAGCGTACCAAGTAATAATATAATCTCCAGCTGGAACAACTCCACTTGTTAACGTTAATTTATTTTGATATGTGGCGCTTGTTGTGGTACTTGTTCCCGTACTATTTACGCTTTGATATTCATTGCCAAATATAACATCTTTGTATTTAAAATTGCCTGATCCGTCAAACATTGCAAATTTATTAAGGCTAGTATCTTCAACCGGTGTTGTTAATTCAATATTTGTTGATACTGTTAAATTTGCAACATCAATAATATCATTCGCATTAAGATCTAAATCATCTGTTAAACCAAGTCCAGCAAATGAAGGCGTATCAGATGTATTTAAGCTTTGATCAAAATTATTTATTAAATCTGATTCAGTTCCAGCACTATCTTTAAATTTAGGGCTACCAATTCGCATATAAACCTTGCCAGAAAGTGCAGGTGGATTAGATGGCGCCCCGGTTTCTGTAAATTGAATAGTATTTAAAATTCCTAATATTGTGCCGGGAGCTAGTGCAACACTAGTTGAATCTGCTGTAACCGTCATTGCGGTGCCACTTGTAATACCTGATATAGTTCCACACTTAACATCATCAAATTGAACATCATCAGTAGTATTTAATGTTTGATCAAATGGGTTGGTAGGTGGTATAGATGCAACTGTTCTTATTTCAACATTTCCCGACCCATCAATAGATAATAAATTTGTATTTGTATTATCTGTTGCAACAGAATTTAAAATAAGGGTATCAGATGTGATAGATCCCGCATTTGTAATATCATTGCTTTCCATTGATAAATTTCGTTCGCATAAGTTTCCGCCATTTGCGAATCTAAACATTCGTGATAATGTTGCAAATGTAGGCTTTGCATCTATATTATCTGTCATTTGAGCCGTATAAATATCAACTCTACCGCCTGTAGCATTTGCAGTTACACCAGCAATTAAATTAAATTCTGTGAAAGCAACACCATCGTCATCGGTTAAACTTAATTCCGTTCCCACTCTGTTCATGCAATTCGTAAGAACAAGGTATGGATTTTGTAACCCTATTCCATTAACATCTGATTCTATCCATGTGCCCATAGTGCCGATACCTCTTAAGTGTAAAGGAACTTCAGCAGGAACAGCTTGATCAAGAACAATATTAGATATTTTAACATTATTGTTAAAAACAAGATCATCATCAATATTAATCTGTCCTGTGGTTTTTGTGCTTATTAAATCTGTTTCTATTGCCGGTGCACAAATAACACCGGTTAATATTAAATCATCAATAGTTAAATCTTCTGCTGTAAGGTCTCCGGCTATATCTACATTACCGATAAAATTCGTAGCACCTGCGATCTCAACATTAAAAACTGACATTATATTATATTGTTAATTATATATTTACAAATATATATATTATAATCAAATGGAAGCAACGAAATTAATTAAAATAGATTCTGACCTTCGAACATATGGTTCTAATGAATCATTTAGATACACCTTAAGAAGTGACACAAAATTTGAACGGGCATCTTTAGTTTATGCATCGATCCCCAACACATATTATAATATTCGTTCAGTTGTAGCATTGGCTACTAATGACGGTGGTGGAGGAACTATTAATATTCCTGTTGGAAATTATACAATAAGTGAATTAGTTGGAGTAATAGAGACTTCATTACAAGTTACGGATGCCACTTATACATGTACATATGACGCTATCACGATGCGGGTTACATTTGATAATAGCACTCCAACTGTTTTTGATTTAGATTTTAGCACAGAAACAGAATTAGCCGAAAGGTTAGGATTTAGCGCAACAGATTTAACAGGAGCAGCAAATTATATTGGAGATTTGACACCTCAATTAATTGAACAAGAATTTTATATTACCATTCGAGAATTTGGATTACTTGGTGACGGTGCAAATAGAACACAACAATTTACTTTTATTGTTCCAAATACTGCAATCCGTGGAGAATATACAGTTTTAACTGATGAATTAGCATTTAACCAATCTGATTTTCAGGAACATGTTCTTTTACATGATTTTACTGTTGAACTTAGACGCAGAAATGGAGAACTTGTAGACCTTAACGGGGCGAACTGGTCAATATTATTAAGCACTGGACACTAGATTTTATTTATTTTTTTTGTAAAGATAAATAATATTAATATAAATGGACAGACTATTAATGATTATTGATATGCAAACATTAATTACAGCTGGAGCAGGTACAGCATTGGCTATAGGATTTGGAATCCAACCGATGCAAAATGCACTTTCAATTTTTGGATTTATAACTGCTGAAGAAATTATAAGAAAAAATTTAGTGCCAATAATAACTGACAGAATAAGAAACGATAAGGGATTACTTAAACAAACTCCGGTTACAGTAAGAAGACCGTCAAACGCTGATGTGATGGCGTTTGGAATGCAGTTTTAACTATTAAACGAATAAAAAGTTTTTTTTTAAGTACATAAATATAAGTTGATAAAATGAGCTCAAAAACAAAAGTTGTCAGAATGATGTTTAACGAAAATCTATGGAATTCTTCGCGTGCCCTTCGTTATGTAAAAAATAATGGTTATACCACAACCAAACGAGGAGTTAAAAAAAATGGGTGGTTAATATATCAAATAAAAAAAGAAAGTGAATACGAAAATTTTCGTACTACCACAATAGACAAACAAAGAAAAATAAGGGTTATACTTGGAACAAAAAAAACCCAAACAATTGAAACAGTTGTTGAAACAGTTGTTGAAACAATTGAAACAATTGAAACAGTTGTTGAACCTGTTGAAGAACCAGCACAATAATTTAACATTCTTGTAATACTTCTAGCGGTATTTCTGCCAAATATTCAATATCTGGATCAGGAATATCTGCCGGGGTTCTCATGATACATTTAAATTCGTTGGGTTTGTCTGTACGAGTATCTATTTTAACAAAATCATATTTGTTAAGTCTTTTCATATATGAATGAAATTCATGATAATTATTAAAACATAAATTACCAAATGCGGCATGAGCTCCTTTAAGTGAATTTTCACTAAATTGTTTAAATAAAAATATTAAATCTGTGTTTTCTCTTAATAGAGTTGGCACCTCACGATTTAAATATTGTGTGTTAAACACTATTGATATATTAAAGTGACGACGGTTAGCCACAAGATCAAGAAACAACCGACTTTGGTAATGTTTTGGAGATAAACAATCGTCAAATACAATAAGAACAGGCAAAGGCATTAATTCCTGTTCACGAATATTAGCTTGGACTTTCATCATATTTTTTATTGCCTTTTTATTAAATCCGGAATGCACCCATTCGCTAGGTACAAAATCATAAGCATGGTTAAATGTTGTTTTACAAAACACTAATATTATTTCGAATCTGTTGTAAAATTTTTGGCACTGTTGATTATGCATTAAATATTTTGTCAATGTTGATTTTCCGCTGCCGGCTTTCCCCACTATAACTGCTACAAAAGGTAGCTGTATGTTCATCTATATTTTAGTTAATTTTCTTTTGAATTATTTTTTTATTAAAATATATAAACATTAATATAAAATGAGTTTCTTAACTAGTTCAGCGATAACACAAATAACGAGCAATATAAAACCAATAATAGTTGGTTTAAATGTGGCGGGTACAAATATTACAACGGCAGATGTGGGTTTTGTCTCTAACATAGTTCAATCAGATGTTGGCGTTCAAACTGCTTTAGCAAATGATAAAATTTTATTGGCAGCTTTGCAAAGTCCAGAAGATTTTGTTAGAAAAAGAGGCGCATTAATCCAACATTTTGCGTTTAGTGCAACAGCCGCGGCAATTGAAATTGTGAGCATTTTAAATAGGAGTGAAGCTTCAAACGCCACTGATTTTTCTGGCACTGTTTTATTGCCCAACGGACAGCCTAGAGTAGTAAATATTGGAGGTGGTCAAACAATGCCACATGTTGGAGCTCCATTATTATTGGGAGAAGAAGTAGCCGATGAGATGGTAAGAAAATTATCGGTTGTTCTGTTAAGTGCAGCAATT
>SDBT01006293.1_pt1 | contig 19740 bp, 28 predicted proteins | sample 2277101 | NCBI WGS metagenome assembly SDBT01 (sample SAMN10404973, study PRJNA504765) | marine sediment metagenome | isolation source: marine sediment core GS10_PC15, 103 cmbsf | place: Arctic Ocean: Southern Knipovich Ridge | collected 2010 | reverse complement strand
GGACATAATCGCTCTGAAAAACGCCGTTCTGTCAATGCCGCCTGAACAAATAGCCTCGAGGCCGCCAGACGAGCAGGCGGCGATTATGCAGCTTCGCCAGCAATCAGCCGCGCCAGCGGCCCCAGGCTCGGCTGTGCTACCTCGCCCAGGGAGCCAGGTTCCCGAACAACCATTGTCAGCGCAGCCGTCACAAACCGCCGCGGGACGACCAGCGGGTCCCGCGGCGCCGTCGGCATATATCGGAGCCATCGACACTATGATTGACAGCATCAGGGGCGACCTGGCCGCCAATGCCCCTGACAAGCAGGTTGCGGAAAAAGTTATCAGCATGGTAACGTATGCGCGGGGCTTCGCCGGAGAAACGCAGCATCCGCTCCTGGCGGGGATGATAAACGCCACGGATGAAACGGGAAACGAGGAATTTGCGAAGCTATGCAACCAGATCCCGGAATTACAGGGGAACGACGAGCGCGTACAGCGCTTAGGCGGCGCCATTTTGGAAATAATGGCGGAGGCGGAAGAGGAATTTAAGGGCGCCGAAGAGCCAGAGCCAGAGCCAGCGCGCGAACAGCCGCCCACCGAGGGGCCAGTTTTTGATTTTGACACGGAGGCGGAGAAGACAGCCGCCGCGGAGGATATAGATGGACATGTACCTGGAACTGCCGGGGTTTCCGGAGAGCCAAACGCCGACCGAATCTCAGAGGGACAACCTGGGGGCGTCGCGGGTCCTGGAGATAGCCCAGAAATTCGCAAAACCGCCTAAAAAACCCTATGAGCGGATGACGTTCAAGTCGAACAGCCTGGACGATAGGATCTCCTGGATAGAATACGAAATCAATGTAGGGAAACGGTCGCCGCAGATCCGCCAAATAGCGGCGGGAGTCTTGCGCTCCGTCCCGCCCAGACAGTGGGATAAATCGGCAAAAGCGTTGTTTGAGTGGACCAGGACTAACGTGAGATACACGCTTGATCCTCACAACGTGGAACTGTTCCAGTCAACGGAGCGATCTGCGGAATTGGGGATCGGAGACTGCGACGATCAGGCGATCATGTTGAGCGCTCTCTTAACATCAGTTGGAATTCCGGTCAGATTACGGGTTATCAGCTTGAAAGGGTCCAAGCAGTTCCAGCATATTTATGTATTAGCGGGGCTTCCGCCAGAAGATCCGACAAAGTGGCTCCCGCTGGACGCGTCCCGGCCTGAAAAGGCGGGTTGGGAATTACCAGAAACGGAGCGGGGTTTGCTCAAAGATTTTGACGTTGGCGACTTCGATCCAGAGGCATAACATTTGGAGGTCTTATTATGCGAACATCAGGCGCATTTTCTGTCCACAAGGGCGGTTTCGGTCAACCGTCGCCGTATTCTGAGTATACCCCCGCCGCAACCGCAACGACGCATACGGCGGCGGACGTGACTCAGCAAGACGTAGTGAATGAATTGCAGCATCGAGGGTACACGGTCCAGGTAGGGGCGCCTGTGACAGACGTTGTGGCGCCCACACTGACTAAATCTATGGCCATCAGCGTAGCCATCGACGAGGCGTTGGTAAAACTTGCAATTCCTCGCACAGACAAGCACTTTTATCAATGCCCATCCGGGACCGTGGGGACGATGACGACGCCCTGCGCTATTCCGCAGGCGACCTGGACTGCCATGGTTGTGTGGTGCGTTGGCACGGCGAACGGGTATCTTGCCAAGGCGTACGGGCTGCCAGCCTGGGCGCAAACGATGCTGTCCACCGGCGACAGCGCCGACAGGACGCAGTATACCAGAGTGCGCGGCTTAAGCGGCGCCGGTCTCTCCGGCTTTGGCGACTGGCTTCAAGCGAATCCGTGGTTTGTCTCGAGTGTCGGGGCCAGCATCCAAAGTTATGGAGAATTTCTAAACACTAAAAACGTAACCGACGCCATCAAAGCCAATACGGATCAGCAGTTGACCAAAGCCGACGCCCTGGCTTTAGTTCAGGCGTTGCAGGCTGGCGACTTTATTCCTCAAGGAAAGACCGGAACCGTGGCGGCTGGGGCCAGCGCGGCGGCTATGCCGTCATGGATGCTGCCGCTTTTGATCGGCGGAGGCGTCCTGGTTGCCCTCATGGTACTCAAAAAATAACACGGCGAGGTGTGCGTTATGGCTGGAAATGTCACTATATACGATGTGGCAGCCGCATTGCAGCGCCGTGGGTACAGCATCGCCGCCGCTCCCGATCCTGATCCGATTGTAGATCCTGATCCGCTTGTAGATACTGATCCGCTTGTAGATCCTGATTCGCTTGTAGATCCTGAGCCGATTGTAGATCCTGATCCGCTTGTGGACCCTGATCCGCTTGTAGATCCTGAGCCGATTGTAGATCCTGATCCGCTTGTAGATCCTGAGCCGATTGTAGATCCTGAGCCGCTTGTCTTGCCTGTTATCGCCCCGTGGTATGAAAACTATTTGCGGTTTTTGCCCTACGTTGTAATGCTTTTGCCGGATCGCTTGCCGCTGGATATGAGGAGGGTTTTAGATGACTAGTTATAGCGCTCTAAACGGACTGGGGCAGACCAGCGGCGGGATCGCTCAAACGCTGGAGGCTCAATACGCGGAGCTTAGACGGAAGTGCATCGACACATACGGCGCTGACCTGTGCAACGCAGTATTGCCCCGCAATATGGTCTATGCAGTCACCAGGGAGGAACGGAGATCTGAAATCCCGTGGTGGGCCTGGATGCTCATCGGCGGCGTAATCGGGCGGATCTTGAGGTAGTTGAAATGTATAGAACTTTGCACAATCTACTGACAGCGACGGACGCTATGATCATGCGGAGCGCGATGAGGGTCCCCGGGTACGAAATGCCTATCCCGTTTCGCGTGGAGTTGAACGCGCTCAGGGCGAGGCAGGCTTTCCTGAAAAGGGAGCTTGAGGCGTTTAGACGCCGACAAGCAGGCGATCCCAACCTGGGACTGGCGCCCCTTGTAATAGCCGCCGGGGCTGGCGTGGTTGTGGCGCTATCCACTATCGGCGGATGGGTCCTTTCCAATTTCACGAAGTCGAAAGAGTTAGACACGCAGACGCAGATATATCAAGACATGAGGGCGGAGGGAACGGACTCAAAAAGGGCGGCTGAAATCGTCTTTGGCGGGAACACTGACTGGGGATCGGTCATGAGCAAGGGCCTTATTCTGGCGGCGGTACTGGCCGGCGTCTATGTGGTATCGAAAGTATGGAGATGAGGCGTTTATGGCGCGGATGATCCGAGGCCGGTGTCGAAAAAAGAATGGACAGTTTGCTAAACTGTCGGGGTGTAAACGCGGCCGATCTAAAGGCCTATCGGGAACGGTTAAACGTAGCAGGTGCAGGGACAAGTTCGGCGTATTTGTGCCTGTTCCTCAATGTCTACGAAGGAAGGGCGCCAATGTGCATATTACGATTGTTGACGCCGAAGACTAACACGGAGGGTTTCTAATGCGTATAGGAAGCGAGAAATGCGTTAATGGGCGCAGGTTAAAAAGATTCAAGAAGGGCGCTCGATTTATAAAAGGGACATGCGGCGGCGGCGTGAGCGGGACGAGAAAGAAGAAGAAGAGGAAGAAAGTCAGGCGTCGCAAATCCCGCTAGAGTTAGAATCGACTGGCGGCAATCCAGGAGGATCAACAATGCCGGCGAGCGAGTTACTGCTACTCCACGGGTTAGACGGTTTAGGAGGTCGCAAAATGCCACAAAGGACAGGCAGTTATACCACATACTTCGACGCTCCGTCAGGAATGTATGTGCAACGCAGCAGACGGAAACGGAGGGCTAGAAAAGTGAGTGGACTTGGAAGTTTGGGCAGTTTCGGTCAGGCAAGGGGCCTGAAAGGAACTCTGAGCAGCGTAAAGGGCGTTTTGATCACAGGCGCAATCGCCGCCGCGGGCGCGATTGTGACGGATCAGGTATACGAGAAGATCGGCGCAAGTCTTGGGCTTGAGGGCTGGAAGAGGGACGCGGCAAAAATTGCCACAGGCATAGCGCTGGGCATTTTGATCGCCAAATTCCTCAAGAAACCGCGACTGGCGGCGGCCTTCGCCATCGGCCCGGTCGTAGCTGGCGCGCTCAATATCTTTGGCGACGTTATGAGCGGCGGAACAAGCGGACTGGGTTTGACCAGCTTCGCTCCTGTTTCCGCCTATGACTCCATGTATTCGCCGCTCTACGGCGCTAACCAGGTGGGCAGCGTCAACACATACGAGCCGGTCGAGGCGCCTGGCTTGTTCGCTCCGCCTCCGCCATTATCGGGCTACTACTCCATGCCGGGGTAGATAATCGCCGGGAACTCAACTTAATAGTTGGATAAGCCAACTTAGCAGGACAATCGGTAACCAAAAGGAGTTTTTAGCATGAGTTTATCACAGCTTGGACAGCCTCCAGTAGGCGCGGGGCCAGACGCCCCGATAATCGCCGGCCCTCAGCCGGGCATGGTTTACATCAAAGCCCTCGGCCAATGGGTGGATATGAAGTCGTGGAATCAAGAGCCTATCTACGACACTGAGAACATCAACAGTCCCATCACCGCCGGCGATGAGTACATCTTTTTCCGCAACGCGTCTTTCCCTACAGGAGTTCGGAAAGATGAAAGACACACGAATATGGTCGGACAGCAGCAGCTTCCGTCCGGCTGGCACGCGACTATCTACATGATGTCGATTCACATCCTCTTCCTGGAAACCGCCGCGGGGTCTGGGATTTTCACCACGCCAGAGGATGCCATCCGATTATATTATCAGGGCGTGGCAAGATTCCGGACAGGCGCGCAGAAGGACGAGAGAGAGGCGCCTCTACTCTTCTGGCCATCGCCTCTGGGCGTCACAGGCAACGTGGTTCGGACTGGAGCGGCTGCTACCTCTGTAGGAACGATCAACAATGGCGTGCCTTCGTTGGGCGCCGTGGTTCCGCTAGATCTGACAATCGAATTGTCAAACGAACTGACCTTTGAGGCAAGGGTTCGCTTCCCAGGTGCGGTAACGCTTGACAACGCGACCATGATCCAATTCGTGCTTCACACTTATATGTCGAAACCGTTGAGGTAATCTCCCATTATCAGCCTACTATAAGGGGGTGACGCTTCGATGGGTAGATTTGTGAATCAGGCCATATCAAACGCTCAGATGTACCCGATGACCGAGAAGGACGCGGCGCTTGAGCGCGTGCCGCAATTCCTGCCTTTTGAGCCAGCGGCAAATATTGCCGCCCTGGCCACAGGACAGGTGGATCAGATCGTTTCGTGGATGGATTTCGTAGCCACGAGGATCGGCTTTACCAGCCCGACTGTAGGGTTTCCAGCCATGCCGGGGCGCTGGAAAGTGCAGATACAGGATATTGGCGCCTCAAGGCAGTTTCAGCCGGAAGGGTTTAACATTACCGCTCTGGTGGGAGCCAATACTGGCGTATCAGACAGCGCAGCGGTGGACCTGCCTGTTCCGTGGGTATTTCTGGAAAAGACCACGGTCCGGATCACGTTCCAGGAATTAACGGGCTTCGACAATTTGCCACACTTGCTGTTGGCTGGCTATCTCACCAACTGGCGGCGGGAGGCTTCAGCGGCGCAGTCTTATCAGGAACTAAACTTGAAGGTCTTGAAAAGCCAAGCCGGAGAGACTTTCGGTTGAGAGGGGGTCTATAATGTCACAACGCAGAGAGGGCGATCCGCTGGCCCTTGTTCTGGATCGCCTGGATACGATGATAGACCTTCTTTCCTTTTTGGCAGGGGCGCCGCCTACGCGAGCGCTTGTGGACATTCTGCCATCCCTTGGAGACGCGTACCGGCAGGGCAGGACGCCAGCGCGGCAAGGAGAAACAACTAACAAGTTGCTTGAGTATCTTCTTGCCGCCGCGCTGCCGTCCGCTCCGCAGCAAGTCCGGACTATCACGATAGGGACGACGCCGGTGCAACTGGCGAGTAACGAGTCTCAGCCGCTCATGCGCGTGGACATATCCAACTTGAACGTGGCGCAACCGCTAAATATATCGAAAGCCGGCGTTACCGTGTTGTCGGGCATGCAAATCCAGGCGCGCCAGACTGTTCCCTTCGTGTTGCCGCCAGGCGCGGAGCTTGTCGGCGTGGTGGGATTGGGTACGATCCTGGTAACGGTGTCAGAGGGCTACGATATGCAGCCTGCGCTTGATCAACTGCTAAGGAGCTAACGCTATGGAGGCCACAAGACACAGGCAGATCGTCCTTGTCCGGATGGAGCATGAGCAAAGGCGGCCCAGCGGAAAAGCCGTAAAGCGGGACGGGCAGCTAGTTCCAGAGATGAAAATGGTCGGCAAGCCTCACGCTCTTTTCTGGCGAAAGAAGGAGCTTAAAGGCGACTTGAGAAAAGCCGAGGCGTTTGCGTCGAAACAGGGGTATGAGGTACTCGTCTATCCACAGGCAACGAAGAACACGCTGGTAAAGGCGAAAGCGCACCTGCGGAAGCGGCAGGGGGGAAATGTGTGAAAACCTGGGAAAAAGCGCTTACAGGAGCCGCCATTATTGGCGGCTTGTACTATGTCCTCGCAAACAAGGCGCAGGGGTCCGCCATGGTGTCAGTAGCCGAGGCGGATTGGATTATGGCGCTCTACGCCGCCAACATGATTACCAGCGGCGTTGAGTATGGAGTAGATCCTGCTCTCATCGCCGCCGTTATGACCATAGAATCGCGGGGGAAGTGGGACGCCGTGGGAACGTCGGGAGAAATCGGGCTGATGCAGGTACTCCCGTCCACAGCGTTGTGGATCGCAGGAATATCGGCGGAGGATCTTAAGAAGCCGGCGCTTAACATCAGGACAGGTACGCGGTATCTCCGATATTGCATTAACCGCAAAGGCGGGAACGTTCCGGCGGGTATAGCTGGCTATAATTATGGGCCTGATCGGGTCATCATCGATGGCGCAAAAGTAATCGCTCCGAAGAGCGTTATCCAGTATATGACAAACGTCCTATCGCTCATAGAGAAGTATCGAAAGGTCTTCATCCAAACGCAAGGACTGTTTTATACCATGGGCTTTGGCGATGGAGACTTGATCCTCAACGGCCTGAACTGTAGATCGTGCATGGCTTGAGAAATGGGGGGGGGTCATGGCCAAAGAAACATTCATCCCTGGGAATGAGCCGCTTGCATTTCCAGCAGGCACAATAGTCGCACACCTAAACGACGCATGGGGCATGTATACAAACAGTACACTGAACGTCACCTGGATCGGTTACAAGGCGCCAGGCGGCACCAGGATCATGAGACTTCCTGGAATCCGCACAAAGGGTTCGCGCGATTTTGGAGACCTCTCAAAATTTGTGGTCCAACGACAGGCGACCGCTTGCGGCGCCTGCGGAGATTGAGAAAATGGAAACGACTTATAATTATATCGTACTGCCCGTGGCTGGCATGTCAGCCGCGCCAAACCCCGGCGGCGGGGTCTATCCTGCGGCGGACGCCTGGGACGGGATACCTATCCTGGATTTTACCACAGGCACGAAGATCGTCAATGTCTGGGCGCACGATAATCGGATCGTGATTCGCTTTTCATTCAGTGGAGTGCAGGCAGACGGGTCCATAGAGTGGGGCGATGATATTGTCATGTATGACGCCCCGCAGGCGGAGCCGTATTATATGAGTGCGCGTCTTTGTCAAGCGATCAATTTTGTATCTGGCTCCATAGCGCTCTATCAAGTCATGGGCCAGTGGTAGGAAGGAGCGTCAAGCATGGCTTTTGCCCATTTGGCTGGCGTCACTGCCGCCGGCGCCCCGGACGAGATTGTTGACTGGTTCGCCACGTTCCAACAGTGGATGACCGCCGTGGTCGGCTGGACGGTGGAAGCCGGCGGCGGAACCACTAACGTCGTTTTTCGTTCTGTGTCAGAGGCTGGCGGATTGGCTATGCTCTATCTGCGCGTGTGGCGCGTAGGGGTAGGCGATACTGTGCGGATGGAAGTCCGCGACGATCTGGCGGGTACTCACGAAACAAACGAAGCCGGGACGCTGGACTCAGGCGGAGCGCAATTTGCATTTTGGATGACAGGCGATATGGACGCCGTGGTGATTTGTTGGAGAGAGGGCGTAAATTACCGCACAGTCTACGCCGGCATGGTGTTGCCTTTTGCCTTGACCGTTCCCGATGAAACGTACAGGATGATCGCCACGTCAACCATAGGCGCGGGATCAATACTTCGCGCCTCAACAGGCGTCTGGGACGTGGATGATTGGATTCAAGACAACGATTATATCGACAACTGTATACTTGACCGCTATGATGGCAGTTTTCCGCTCGGGGGTACCTACTTCAGCCGTTGGGGAGACATAGCGGGCCAGCTTAAGCACGTCTCTTGCGTTATCGTAGCTGCGCCGGTGGTGGTCGGGACTGTGCTAGAGACTGGACGCGCAGGCGCCACGACGACCTGGCTCGTCCTTGCCGACAGCCTCGGCGCCAGATACGCCATGAGGACCGGAGGCGTACTGCCGACCGGCTTTGCAGACTCCCCCGGCTTTGTGTCCTCGAATGGAGTCTGCGCGAACTGGGCGGCTTTCTGGCCGATCTTAACCGCCCACATGGCGGCTACAGGATGGGTGGATCTGGGAAATCCCGGTTGGCTCGCCCAGGGCAACCTTTATTTTTCTGTTGGCGAAAGCGGAGCGGATGAACTCTTTGTCGGCTTCGCGGTGAGGAATTGGGCGCCTGACGAATTTTATATATACACGCAGGATGATGCTATAGCGACCCACCGCTCTGAGATATTTCCACGGGACATCGACGATCTAGATTTTCCCCTCAATTATTGGCTCTGCGGCGACAGCGATTGCGTTGTGTTAGTGATGCAAAAAGTCGGCGGTTATTCGATGTTATGGGGAGGGCTTCTTCAATCGGTCAACCCTGGCCTGGTGGCGCCATGGGCCGGCCCTGTTCTATCTCCATACTCGCTTTACGCGGGGGCGCAAGGCGACAGCATCCTTGGCGGCGCTCCATCCGGAAATATCCTTCGCGGGCATGATGGGCTGTGGGATGAGGCGGCGCTCCACCGAAACGAAGGAAATCCCTGTCTCAACTCAAATCCAAACAGTTATGACGGAACGACCTATCTCGTATGGCCGCAGCTTGTGGTCGAAGGCGTCGGGGCTGATTTTGAAATTTTAGGGCAGACCAAATATTTAGGATATAGCGACGGCGGTGGGATCGCCAATATGGACACGATCACCATCGGAGCGCAGGTCTATACCGTATTTTTTGATAGCACAGGTCTTAATTTCTGCGTAAGGACAACATAATGCCAAACTTTCCCGGAGCGAAACCTTATCCTTTGCTGGCTTTTCGGACCGCGATGGTGGATGATGTGGCTTACACGATTACGCACGAAGTTTCGATACCGAGGGGCGGAACTACGGCGGATTATAACGTGAAGCTGAGAGGAATATCGGAGCGGATTGATAAGTTGCCAGAAACGCCGTATCCGTAGTCTGTAGGGGGTCTTTTTGTGGGCGGTTCATTCTATGGATACAGAGAGCAATTAATCCCGGTCTCAATGAGGACGCCGCGGCTCAGACCGGGCGGCTCAGTCAATCCCATGAAGCTGAACAGCGCGCTCATGGAACATCTGGGAGTGACGGCGCACGACTACAGGTCTTTCCAGGGCGACGCCCCGCGGGATTACGGAGACTGGACTTTTTTGCCATGGAAATGCCGCATGTCCAAGTGGACTCTGGACGGCGGGCCGCTTGAAATTCAAATAACTTATGACGGGTCGGAAATCGGAGATACGCGGACATTACGATCCAGCTTAACAACGCTTGATAGCTTTTCAGGTTTTCGGGTTCGGCAATTAGTGCCAGGCTTTTCAACCTGGTATCAATGTGTGGCGATTCTGTAGCGTCGCGAAAAGCGGGGAGGCGGAGTGAGACAAACGATCCAGAAAGCGAAAAGTTTTCTTTCCTGTCGCGCAACCGAAGTATTACTGAGCGCGCTTTTGACCGTGGCGATAGGTGTCTTCGCGTATGGAATAAAGGCCCAGGTAATAATCCAGGAGCGCGTGAAAGAAAACGAGATCTCAATAGTCAAGAATAAAGCGAAGATTCAGGCGACTCGCGAAGCCTCGGATCTTCGGGACGACTGGATCATGGATCAGATCAAGAAGATGAAAGCCGCAAGCGATGTGAAAGATGAGGCTATCGGCAAGAACCTGCAAGATCTCAAGGAGCGTTTGGATCAGCGTTGCGACACGCTGGAAAATCTACTAAACCTCATCTACGAGGCGCGGTAAAACGGGCATAGGAGGCTACGAAAATGGGTTATCAGACAGTAAATACGAATGTGGCGCTAGTGGGCGCTGGCGCAAATCTGGACGTACAGCCGCCGGCGACTCAGGACTGGGAGATTACGGCGGTCGGTTCAAGCGCCTGGGTAGGCGTTCAGCCGTTCGCCATTCCTCAAGTAACCGTTTCGCTTTTCGACGGAACGCTAACCTCGGACATTATGACCTCGACGGATGTCCGCGGCTGGTACAGACGCCTGAGACTGCATATCAACGTCACGGATTATCTGAGGCTTAACAATCCAGGCGGAGCCGGGGCCAATATTTCATTCTCCGCCAGGCTAACGCGATTCTTCGGCGCGGGCATGTCCAACGTGGTCTCCGATGTGATTTCAATCGGAGCCGCCGCCACGACAGACATACGGCCAGCGGCGGGGTACGACTGGCTTGTCACTGATATTGGGTCTAATCAATGGCTCGGAGCTCCGCCGGCGTCCGTTCCCAACATAGATCTCAACTTGACAGACGGCGTTCTCGTTTCCCAGATACTCGATCCGGCGTCCGGGCGTCTATGGGAAGCGGAGTTTGAGCTCTTCGCCAGCAGGGACAACTATCTCAGGATCACCAACGTGGACCCCGCGGTAGCGTCGGTCTGCTTTGTCGGCGTAGTATATCGCTGGTACGGCGGATCGGGCGACTCCGTTGTGGTGAACGACCTCACGGCCGCAGGGATCGCTGGCTCAGTGGACTACCAGCCGCCGGCGGGTTACGAGTGGCGTATAACGCACCTTTGCGGGGCAACCTGGGTAGGCGTTCCGCCTTTGCTCTTCCCTGACATGACCGCTCACATCTTTGACGGGACGTTAGCCTCGCAGATCGTGAGCCAGGTGAATTGGCTTGGACAGGGCCATCTGCTAGAGATCTTGATCAATAACACGGATTACCTCCGACTGACAAACACAAACGCCGCCGGGCAAACTCTGGGCGTTGTCGGAGAGAGAATACAGCGTTACGCCTCTTAATCTTGACTAATGCGGGATAGATCCGAGAGACGGTAATCCCACGACAGGGCAATTTGCCGAAAAGGAGTTATCATGCCTTCATATCTGACGACAAACATATCCGCCGCAGTGGGCGGCGCCGCCGCCATAGATATACAGCCTGCGGCGGGACAAGCATACTGCATAACTGAGATCTTAGCGGACGCCGTGTTTGCGAACGACGTTCCTGACGTGCAAATGGCGATTAGGGACGGAGTTCTCGCGGACGCCGTGGTTGTGATAGACCCAAATACTGCCATGCAGAAGAACAGGCCGAAGGAGCTTTACATAACAAACGCCAACTACTGCAGGTTGACAAACACGGCGGTCGGCGCTCAGAACTTGGGCTGGTGCGGTTATCAAGTGCCTGTCGGAATTGTCATGACTGACATATTCACCGCTCCGAACGGCGGCTTTGTGAATGTCCAGCCTCCAGCCGGGGAGGTCTGGAAACTGACGGAACTGGGCGCCGAAACGCTGAACGCTACTAACATGCCTGACCTGACGCTGTACCTGACAGACGGCGTGCTGGTGTTGTCCATGTTATCTGACGGGGCGCGCAACCTGGTCTGGGATAAAGCGTGGAACCTGTATCTGACAAACGACCTATTTCTGCGTATGGAGCCAATCGCCGGCGCTGACAACGACGTGGGGCTGTCCATGATCCGCGTGGCCGTGGAGCCGTTCGGGGCCATAGCCACCATCGGAGCCGGGGCGGATCTGGACATACAGCCGGCAGACGGACGGGAGTGCGTGGTAACGCAGGTTTCCGCGGAGATCTGGGCGGGAGCGGCCGCGGCGGGAAGTCCTGATATGTTTGTCGCGCTGTATAACGGCGCTGTCCTCTCAGACATAATGGAGGACGGGGCGGTATCCGACTCAATCATCCACAACAGGCAGTACGAAATCCTGATAGATAACGACGTATATATCAGGATCACAGAGGGCGGTGGGGTTAACAACCAGATAGCGTACTCAGGTTACACCAGACGCTACTATAACGCGTAAACGCGTAGACCACGAAACGACTCGAACTGACGGCGGCGCTATACCTCCTTGCCAGCGCAGAGCGCAGTCGAGAATAACGCGCCGCCGTCCAACAGCGACCAAAAATGGGGGAAAAGGCAATGACCGAAGAAACAAAGGAGTTTATACTTGGAGACGATGAAGAAGAAAACGAGACGACTATAGAGGAACTCAAGGAGGAAATAGAAACCCTCAAAAAAGCGATGATTCTTGTAGCTTCTGGAAAGCCGCCAGAGGAACCTGCCGGGGAAAAGGAATCCACGATACAGAAGATCCTGCGGGAGATGGAAGCAGGCTACTCAGCGGAACAGCTAACGCAAGCCGAGAACTGGGTAAGGAAACAAATCGGCGGACGACTGCAAATAGTCGTCGGGCCGGGCGCGGAAGGGCGGCGGAAGGATGAAATAGTCTTTGACAAGCACGTTGTAACGCAAGAAGATATTGATACGGGCGCCTATAAACTCCCTGTGGGATTCACCATCACCAGGGGCGTACCGGTTCACGTTCTGGCAAGGTTCTATATAGCAATCATACTTTCAGAAGATTATGAGGACGACGCGGAGAAGCTGCTCGCGATGATAGAGGAAGCGCGGAGAAAGGGAGCGGAGACGAAGCAGGGATATTCGCAGCATCCTGAATTTGAGTATCTTTTTGACGCGAACGAAAATCTGAAGCCCTTAAGACGGCGGCAGAAGCATCGAAGGAAGTCAATAAAATGATCACTATGCGGCCATTGCGAGGCGGGGTTGTCACAGCCTGGCGTACGTTCACCCCGGCAAAGCACGTCTATACAGCTTTGCCACGGCAACCAGCGCAACCTGCTAAAACGACCGCACCTGTCAAAACGACCGCTTTGCCCTGGCAACGTGTGCCAGCGACCCAAACTGCCACTTTGGTGCGACAAGCGGCGGCGCAGAAATCAGCGGCCACGTTTGTACGCGCCTGGTCAATCGCTCCCAAGAAGCCCGCGACGGCAAAAGTTCCCATGAAAAAGAACATCCGACTGACGGCCGGCGCAAAGGCCGATCCTATGGCGGCATACAGGCGCGTCCAGGCAATAGCGGCGGAGAAAGCCCGCGACGCGGCGTTGACGGCGGCGGCGAGGATCGCGAAAGTGCGAGCGGAAGCTGCCGCGAAAGGCGCGAAAGCGAGGGCAGAGCAGGCCGCGGCAAAAGTTGCCGAACAGGAAAAAGCCGCCAGAATCAAGGCGCACACAGGCGCGGCGCCAACCTCAAAAGCTGGCCTGAGGGAATGGGAAGCGTACTACCAGCAGATCGGCAGAAAACTACCTGAGCGGTCAAAAGCAATGCTGGTGCGCGGAGACAAAGCGCGGCTATATACCGCAGTCGCCGGGAAGACCTACGTCTCCAGAGAGGCGGCGGCGGCGTCCGGGGTGGGTACCCGTCCCGGAATAACGTGGATGTTTCAGGCCGCCTATGGCGGGGGAGATATGCCATACTGGGATCTCTGGTACGACAGGAAAGCCACGGCGGAGCAGATCGGCAGGATGGTTGCGGCAGATTACGGGAAGGAGATCATGCGTAGAGTTGGCTTGAGGAACGAAAGAAACAGAGCGCAAGAGGTCTGGGAAGATACAGGACGCCAAGGACAGCGACCGACCATCGATCCGAGAGCGCAACCGGGGGCGTCTCAACCGTTATTGGCGCCAGTCGCCCCACGATGGGCGCCGCCAATTCTGGAACGGCCCACGCTTTTGGCTCCCGCCGCCATCCAGACACGGCCCGCGGATCGCATTACCGCCGTCCCGCGTCTCACGCTGCCGCCGGCGGCCGGAGGCTGGAGGACAGATACGCCGCCGGGACTCTTTTTGCGGACTCCAGGCCAGCCGCCGCCCTTAACGATATAGACGGAGAGACACTATGACTACTTATACGCCGATTAGCCACGATCCATATTTTCCGACTTCAGGCCCGCCGCCGCTGTTGGGACAGCCTTTATCGCCGTATTCGGTTGTAGCGAACCAGGCGGCTATGATGGCGAGACAGCGCGGGAGAGGGGGAGTCGCCGTAAGGCGCCGAATCTATCGCCCGACGGGCCGAGCGGCGCCCGCAAGGCAACAAATCTACCGGAGCAAGGGCCGGTCTGTGCGCGTCGCGCAGGACCGCCTCCGCGCGGAAAGATACGCAATATACAGGATGCGGGAACAGCGAAACAGAAACATTCAGTTGCTCATCGACGCCGAGAAAGCCAAAGGCGCCGCGCGCGCAGCTTCGGCAGTCAGGCGGCCAGCATTGCCGCCGGCTATGAAGCCGGCTTACAGGGACGTGATCACGCTAATCGCTCCGCCAGCGCCAGCACAGCGACAACCGCCGCCGGTGCGTCCCTCTCCTGTTCTCGATCTACCGCCCGCGGCAGGCCGCGCTCGATACCCCAGATTACCGGTGCCGACAGCGGCCAGGTTATCCCCGGAGATAGAAGTCCGAATCACGCCGGCCCAAATGGAGGCAGGCGTCAAGGAGTTTTTAGCAACTGACCCGGCCATTCAAGCCGCCCGGATACAGAGGATCAACAACATGAAGCGCAAACTCGGCATTAAGATTTATTGATTTTATATTGATTTTATAAGGAGGAAATATTGTGGGCCGTGAAATGTGGGATCTTTCGGACAGGGAATATTTGCGCCGGGACGGCGAAAACGATATGTCTGGCCCGCTCCGTCTTCCAAATCCGCCACAAAACGACAACGAAGCGACAAGGAAGGATTACGTTGATAACCTCCTCGCCACGCTGGACACGCTAACGCCGGCGGAAATAGCGGTCTTAATAGCCGCGCTGGGAACTACCGTCACGGGACAGATCGCCGCTGCCGTAGCCGCTTATCTTCCGCTCGGCGGGGGTACGCTTACAGGGGATCTGGTACTGAATGGAGCGCCCACCATTGCCTTGCACGCCGCAACAAAGGACTATGTGGACAGCCTGCCCGTCGGTTTGAGTACCTACGACGCGGTAGTTGCGGCGGCAGGCGGAGATTATACGTCCGTCGCGACAGCTTGCGCGGGAGAAGCTGCGGGAGCGCGGATCTTCATAAAGCGCGGGACGTACACGGAAACCGGCGACGTCACCATGCTAGACGGCCAGATGTTGATCGGAGAAAACCCGGAAGACACAATAATCGACTTCGATGGCGCCGCCTTCAAGATTACATCCGCCGGCGCTCTGACCAATCTTACGGTCAGAGATTTATCGGTCGTAGGCTCCATCGCGGATTATGCAGTAGAACTCGTGGGAGATTACGCGCGGGTCGATAACTGCCGACTTGACGGGGGCGGAGGCGGAGCGGCGTTTGACGGCGTTCGTCTCACAGGCGATTATACGGTACTCAACGATACAGATTTCATAGGCTTCACGCGAGCCAACGCCTATTGCGCGCGCATCTCCGGGCGGTATTCCGTGGTGAAAGGAAATACGTTTAGGACTTCGCGAGGTGGGTTGTATGGCGGTCAGTATTGTAGCATAAACTCCAATATATTCGACAGCATCCAAAGCCTTGACGCGACGCTACTCGCTTATAGCGTTTTCACAGGAAACACAATCGTAACCGGAATAGGGATTTCTATTCATGGCGCAAGCGTTGTCATAACAGGCAATTTCATTACAGGCGCCGCAGGTATTACCTGGACGGGCGGACACCGCTATGTTGTGATAACGGGGAACACTTTTTACCCGAACGGGAAAATCAACTGTACGGAAGTTGGTGCGATTCAATGCGTTGTCTCCGGGAACAACTTTGAGGGAGGCGTCGGCATACATACCGCCTCCGACAATTGGAATATAAACGGAAATAGCTTGTGGCAAGGGGCTTATATATCTCTAGCCGCAACGGCGTCACATTGCCTCGTGACGGGTAACAATCTATCGCTCTCCACAAACAAGGTGGTTGACGCGGGAGACGTCAACGCGATAAGCGGGAATTACGGCATGTCTCAGGGCATGGATAAAGTTTATCAGGACATGAAAAACACCAGCGGCGGCCCCCTTGTGGCCGGCGACGTTGTAGTCTGGAAAGCGGTGGCCGCCGGCGATGAGTTCACGACTACAGTTAATCTCGGCGACGATAATATCTACGGAATGTTGGCAGAAGACTGCGCTAATAACGCGTATGCACATGTGCAAGTTTTAGGACAGACCTCAGTCTTAAAAGTGAACGGAACCGTAAATATCGGAATCGGTGATATGCTATCATCTAATAACTCCGCCGGGATCGCGCGAAAAGCCGTGGGCGGACACATGGGCTTCGCTAAAGCGCTGGAAGCGTATGCAGGCGCGGACGATCTCGGAGTCATTGACGCTATACTCATAATCCCACGAAAGCTGTAATCCCTTATCGCCACGGCGGCCAATCTCACCCTCAAAAAATGTCTAGCCACAGCCGCCGTGGTTATTCTTTCCAGTAATCTCCCAGGGCCGAAAGTCGCTAGGAACTGCACACCAGCGACGAGGCCCGACCAGGAGGCCCGGCGGCCTTCCAGGAAGGCGCATCTTCCAGGAAGGCCCGCCAGGTCGAACTTCCCAGATAACAGATATGGCCCACGTGGCTAGAAAACGCGCTGGATACCCCAAATTTGCGCGAAGTCCTCCCGTTGTGGGTATTTACCCGCCTGATGTGCGATCTGTCTTAAGAGAGCAGGCGGGAGACAAAAAAATAACGTCTGTGAAGAAACCGGAGCTCCAATTTTTCACAAACGTTATTTTTCTGGCTGGCTCCAACGCGGATCTGCGATGGATCCGGCAAAAATCCGGGTAATGTTTTAACGTCCGTTAGATTCTCAGTCTTCCGGATCGTCCTGGACAGACCCAAACAAAGAATGGAGGGAAAAAGTCATAGCTCCTTCAACCTTGCCTATGATTCCAGCCAGATCGGAGACTGACATGCTTGACACCTTATCGATAATGCCGCCTTGTATCAGACTACCAAGCACAGAGCCGACGATCTGCTTTTGCTCAGGCGTGGCGTCGCCCGATACTACCTGGCGCAGCCCTGTCATGGTTTTACTTGCGAGGCCCGGTTTTAGCCCCAGGTGCCTATCAAGCGCTTGGGCCGCAAGCGCGAATGTGTCACGCACTTGGGTCAAGCAGACGTGGAACAGACAATCGTCCACCTCTTCGATCCATCCTGGGCAGAGTTCGTTGCATTTGATCTCCAGGTATGGGCAGATCCGCTTCGCTTCCGTTTCCTGTATGTCTGGATTCAGTACTTCCATGATTCTCCTTTCTCAAAATGGGAGATCCTCTAATCCCCTCAGTTTATCCACCGCCTCGACGACGCTCTTCGCTATGATAGAGACCGCTCCCTCTGGCAGGTCGTCAGAGAGAGAAAAACGGATCGCTTCCTTTGATTCCGCCTCCGTCTGGCCCATGGATCTTAAGACGTGAGATCCTTCCAGCGCTTTCGATTCGCAGGCGGACCCATTGGAGACCATGATACCGTCCACGGATAGCAACAACACAAGCGCGTCGCTATCCACGCCAGAGAATCGCAAGTTGACGGTATTTGCAAGTCGGAATTCCGCCTCCCCGCCGTTCTGATAAACGCCGTCGAGGGAATTCATGATGCTATCCGTCAATTCCTTCGCGTCCGCTTTGACTTTCTCTCCGTACTCGTCCAGCCGATTATACCTTGACAAAGCCGCCGCGGAGAACGCCGCCACCGCGGCTACATTTTCCGTCCCAGCGCGCAGGTCCCGCTCCTGGTGGCCGCCGCGGATCAGTGGCTCCAACTCCACGCCCTCCCTGACGTAAAGAGCGCCTATTCCTTTGGGACCTCCCAGTTTATGAGCGGAGATCGTCATAAGGTCAACGCCCAATTCTTTAACGTTTACTCGTATCTTGCCAAAGGCCTGAACGGCGTCTACGTGGATCAGCAAATTATCGCGCGTCTTCTTTACCATGTCTCGAGCAACGCGGATCGGCTGGATAACGCCGGTCTCGTTGTTCGCCATCATCATAGAGACTAGATAGTTCCAGCCGACTGGCCGCTCCGCCGCCTCTCTAAGAACATACGAGAGATTATCGAGGTCGATAGCTCCGCAAGGCAGGATCGTAAGCGTGTGGACCCAACGATTCCACATCTCAGCGTCCACTGATTTCAGGACAGACTTATGCTCGATTCCGCTGGTTATGACGCCCCAGTTCGGACGCTTCTCAAGAACGCCCCAGATCGCCAGGTTGTTCGCCTCCGTCCCGCCAGAAGTAAAAAACAATTCCTCCGGCTGGCATCCAATGAGACCGGCGATCCCCGCCCTGGACACTTCCAGCAATTCCCTGGCGTCGGCGCCGCAGGAATGAAGGCTTGACGGGTTCCCTGTATACTGCCTTTGCGCGTCCGCCATAATTTCGATTGCCAATTCAGTCATTGGCGTTGTGGCGTTGTGGTCCAGATAAAACATAATGCCTCCTTAGCGCCTGGCCCCGGGCGGAATACCCAGAATTTCAGGCAAGCCTGTCGCCAAAGGCGATTGCTGCGGGGCGATATTCAGTTTCATGATCATTAGTTTAGCAAAGTCCATAGAGACCTCAAAGATCTTATCCTCAGTTATTTCGCCCTCTATAAACATCCGCTTCGCCGCCATCTTCCCGGCGCAGTAAGCCACATAGCAGGTATCTGCTTGAGACTTAAAGACCTGGATCACCTCGCCGGGCGCTCCGTCATGCGTTAAATGCTGCACAAACTCGTCCACCAGCTTCGCTCTGTTTTCAGACGTTAGCTCGCCGTCCTCTGTTTTAACTTGATCCATTTTCAGTATTCTCCTTTTGCTTTTTGCCGGCCTCTTTAATAATGCGATCCATAGGATCTCTGCCTTTATTCTTGGTCTGCGCCATGGTCTGGCCCTTCCCCGTTCGGCAGCTTGTCGGCGGACTGCTGCATTATCTGAGCGACCATCTGCGCAATTAGCGGCGACGCGTCAGTCAGAAACCTCAAGGCTTGCTCAAAACTGCAATCGATCCTGACGATATTCTCCTGGATAACTATACGCACAGTGGAGCGCTTTGTATCCAACGAGTATGACGCGCATAGCCCCAGGCGATCATCTGCGCTCAAAATTATTTCGCCGTTCGCGCCCGTCCCTGTTAGCCTTTCCACCTCTTCCGCCATCGCGGCAATATTTGCCGCTTGATATTTTTCTCCCGCCGCCGCTTGTGAAATTGGTCGGTCGCCTTCCTCCACTGCGGCCTTGTATACTTCGGCGGCCTCTGCCGCCTTGTATATTTCGACGCCGGGAGCGTGGTCCTCTATACCAGCTTCCGCCTTCGCTATCTCCCGCCTGTAGCTATCCGCCTCCTGTGTCTGCGCGTTCTTTACGGATTCGCGCAAGCTGGTCTCTCCTGGATAATCCTCGCCCGGCAGCTTTTCCGGCTCGTCGTCGTCTTCGTACTCGTCCTCGTCTGTAGCAAAGTCGTCATTCTCCGCCTCGTCGTCATG
>SDBT01006291.1_pt1 | contig 19747 bp, 12 predicted proteins | sample 2277101 | NCBI WGS metagenome assembly SDBT01 (sample SAMN10404973, study PRJNA504765) | marine sediment metagenome | isolation source: marine sediment core GS10_PC15, 103 cmbsf | place: Arctic Ocean: Southern Knipovich Ridge | collected 2010 | reverse complement strand
ATTTAGCAGTGCCTTATACACCTGCATTAAGTATGGCACGCTATCAATGCAATGTCAACAAAAAAGGAGCGGCTTTCCTCCCACGACTAAAGATCGTGGGTTTCCAGCCGCGAATGATCATGACAACGGATTTCCAATCTCTTGCAAGGCGAAAACAGAAGCTCTTTGACCGTAGGACGGTATTGTTCCTGCTGGTTGCGGTCGTTATGTTTGTTTCGCTTGTCCTTCTGGTTATTTTCAGGCTATCACCGTCGAGTGGAGGTATGGGGGCAGGACAAGCCGCGTCCTACTGGACGCCGGAAAAGCAATTTCAATATGCCAATACGCTGGCATCCAAAGGCCTCAAGCGCGAAGCATTGGGCGCCTATGAAAAGTATATGGAATCCATCAGCGCGTCGCCATCAGATCGGGCTAAGGTAGCATATCAAATGGGTGGAATATATATGGATCTGGGGGAATATGAGAAAGCGCTTGCCAGCTTTTACCGGGTTGATATGGAAGACCCAAATACGGAGATGGCCACAGAGGTCGCGCAGAAGATTGTCGCGTGTCTGGAGCGTCTGGGCATGACCAGTCAGGCGCGATATGAGCTTGAGTCGAGAACAGCCATTGGGAAAAAAGAGACCGAGGATACAGATAGAGGTCTAGGGCCAGTCATAGCGAGGATCGGCAAAGAGGAAGTGCGAATGAGTGTCATAAATGAGGCGCTGGATCAACTGCCCGATTGGATGAGGAAGCAGTATGAGCCGGATGAGGCAAAGGTGGATTTCGTGAGGCAGTATATCGCCACCGAACTCCTATATCGCAAGGCAAAGCGGCTGGGGCATGAAAATGATCCGGACGTGCGTATCAAGGTAAGGGATCTCACAAAGCAAGTGCTGGTGCAGAAGATAGTGGTTGATGAGATGGGCAAGATCATAATAGATCCCAGAGATATAAAGCTATACTATGATGCCTACAAAGATAAATATGCTGAGAAGGCAAAGTTCAAACTATCCATGATCCAGGTTGATGATAGAAAAAAGGCGGAGGATGTCTCAGGTCGGATTAAATCGGCGGAGAGCTTTGCTGATGCGGCAAAGGCGGAGTCGCTTCATAAAGACACAAAATCCAACGGCGGCGAGATCAAGAATATCGTAGTCAAGGGTGGCTCCATCGCTCAAGGCATCGGCAATTCGCCGCAGGCATGGGCGGCTATCAGTAAAACGTCCCAGGGAGCGACTGACGTTGTGGAAGTGAACCGGCAGTTCTACATCTTCTGGGTACACAGTAAAACGCCGGAACGCCAGAGACCATTTTCGGAAGTCAAAGAACAGGTTGACGCGGACTATCGGCGCGAGCGTCAGGAACAGGCGGCGCAGGATATGCTGAATCGAATATTGGAAGAACAGGAAGTCGAGATATACGCTGATAAGCTGCTGAGACGCCCCTGAAAAGAGTAGAGCGTGCGATACTTAATAATACTGCTTACAATTTCACTTGTCCTCGTGTCATGTGGTGATGATAGAACAGAGGATCTGCTGGAACAGTATGACGTCGATCTGACAAAACCTGTGACAGTCATCGCCTCGACTGACGTCGAGGAGGCGACTATCGGCGATAAGATTCGGTATACTATAACTGTCATATCTGATCCAGAGCTTGACGTTACTATCCCTCCGTTCGGTGAGAATCTGGATAGCTTTGGTATCAAAGATTTCGGCCGGTCAGAGCCTAGAGACTTCAAAGGGAAGACGATTGAGGAGCAGTGGTACGTTCTGGACACCTACATTACGGGCATCTATAACATCCCGCCGCCGGTGGTTAGATTTACGAGAACTGACGGAGGAGTGAGAGAAGTTGAGGGCAATGATGTCAGCATCGAAATCATAAGCGTCATACCGGACAGCGAGGAGCCGGAAGACATTATGGGCATCGCCGACCCGGTGAACCTGCCGGTGGATTATAAACCCTACATTTTGATAGGTGCGGGTATCGTCGTTCTCATTGGGGCGGGGATTACGACGTATATTCTGCTCCGACGTCGTGAGCGAAAAATAGAGGAAGCGCCGCCAAGAGCAGCACATGAGATCGCATACGAGCAACTCCAGGAGATCGTCAACGCCAATCTTATCGAAACAGAGGAGATCGGAAAATATTATGTGCTTCTTTCCGCTACTGTCCGGTATTACCTGGAGAATCGGTTCAATTTGCACGCCCCGGAGATGACTACCGAAGAATTCTTGCAGGTGGTATCCACAGCGGCAAGTGACGGTGTGCTGATACAAGATCACAGGAATCTATTGCAGGATTTTCTTACGGAATGCGATCTGGTGAAATTTGCCCGATACGGGCCCGATGAAGAACAGATGCAGACAGCTTTTGCGTCCGCCAAACGGTTTGTGGACGAAACCCGCGCTGATCTGGTTGAGGCACTACCAGGCTGATAGATGGGCATGATTCACAATTATGGTAACATTTTTGAATATGACATATCTTATATCCTCGAAAATCCCCCCAGCCCCCTTTTCAAGTGGGAGCTATGAACCCTACGGTGAAAGCTATGCTTAATTTCAAAGATCCCTGGTTTTTTCTGCTTCTGGCGCTCGTTCCGCTTCTGATCTATCGGCACTTCAGACGGCGACACGGTACAGTGCGGTTCTCGTCAGTAAATGATCTGAAGCAGATCAGCCCTTCGTGGGCGCTGTGGGCAAGGCATGGACTGCTTCTGCTCAAGTGTATCACCGTGATACTTCTGATAACTGCCCTGGCACGACCGCAGAAGGGCAGGGAGGAGACCAGAGTAACGACCGAGGGGATTGACATAATGCTGGCGGTGGATGTCTCCACAAGTATGAGGGCTGAGGATTTCCAGATAGACGGGGAACGCCACAATCGTCTCTACGTGGTTAAGGAAGTGATGCGAGATTTCATCAAAGGGCGTCAGAATGACCGCATCGGCATAGTCGCCTTCGCGGGACGACCATATACACTTTGTCCCTTGACGTTTGACCACGGATGGCTCCTTCAGCAGCTTGACCGCGCGGAAATCGGTATGATCGAGGATAGAACCGCCATCGGTTCCGCTATAGCCATAGCCACAAATCGGTTGCGAGCATCCGATGCTAAAAGCAGACTCATTATCCTCCTGACGGACGGGCGGAATAACACCGGGCAAGTTGATCCTGCCACCGCGGCGGACGCGGCCAGCGCCCTGAATGTGAAGATCCATACTATTGGTGCGGGAACGAAGGGTCTGGCTCCAGTTCCATACACTGATTTCCTCGGTAACAAAGTTCTCAGATCGATGAAGGTAGATATTGATGACGAATCGCTGACAGAAATCGCCCGGAAAACCGGCGGAGAGTATTTCCGGGCAACCGATACGGAGTCATTAAAGCAAATATACAAAAAAATTGATGAGATGGAAAAGACGAAGATCGAAGCGACCGGGTATCTTGAATACAAAGAGTTCTATCCCTATTTTCTCATATCAGCTATCATCAGCTTCGTCATTGGTATAGGGCTTTCAAACACGCGTTTCCGGAGGCTTCCATGATATTCAGCAATTTAAAATATGCTCATTTTTTCTGGCTTGCGCCACTTCTAATCATCTTTTACATCTGGGCGTTCAGAAACAAACGGAAGGCACTGAGAACCTTCGCTCAACAGCATCTCATACCCATGCTTACGCCAACAGTCAACTGGCGGAGCCAGAAGCTGAAAGCTGTGCTGTCCGTTCTCGCTGCCTGTTTGCTGATCTTCGCTCTGATAGGCCCAAGATGGGGAACTGAGTGGCATGAGATAAAAAGAGAGGGGATCGATATAATCGTTGCCATAGATACATCCCGGAGCATGTTGGCTCAGGATGTGAAGCCCAATCGCCTTGAGCGCTCCAAACTCGCTGTGGAGGATTTGCTGGACTTGCTTCAGGGGGATAGGATCGGTCTCGTCGCCTTTGCTGGAAACAGTTTCCTGCAGTGTCCGCTTACTCTGGACTATGGCGCGTTTGCTATTGCGCTGAGTGCTGTAGACACAGGGATCATACCGCGCGGTGGAACGTCTATCAGTCGCGCCATCGAAACCGCTATCACTGCCTTTGAGGGAAAGGCAAAGAAATACAAAGCTCTGATCTTGATCACTGACGGTGAATATCACGAAGGCGATCCAGATAAGGCGGCCAAAAAAGCGGCAGAGCTAGGGGTTAAGATATTCTGCGTCGGAGTCGGCACCAGGGATGGCGAACTGATTCCAATGACAGATAAGAGTGGAAATATGAGTTTTCTGAAGGATAGGAAAGGGAAGGTGGTGCAATCTCAACTGGACGAAACGACTTTGCAGAAGATTGCTCTGACTACCGGCGGCGGATACGTCCATGCGTCAGGGGCAGAATATGGCCTGGATATTATATATAACGAGAAAATCGCAACGATGGAAAAGAAAGAGCTTGGAAGCAAACTTCAGAAGCGATATGAAGAGCGGTATCAGATTCCCGCGATTATTGCTCTGGGCTTTCTGTGTCTGGAGGCCTTTATGGGCGAAAGGATGTCGGGTCGCCGACTACGAGGAGAAACAAAGAGGAGGCGTTCATGGTCAGGAGCATGACAAGAGGTGTTACTATGAGAGTTTGCATTCTCGCATTATGTCTGGCTCTCATAGCATGGCTGAATCCGCAAGCCGGCAAAACGAAGGAAGGCAATCGCCTTTATAAAGATGAACTGTACGACGATGCTATGACCAAGTATACGGAGGCGCTCATCGATCTGCCAAACTCATCACACCTTCACTTCAATATCGGAAACGCCGCTTACAAAAAGGGCAACTATGAGGAATCGATCAAATCTTACACCAAAACCATATCGCTGGCGACGGACATAATGCTGGAAGGTAAGGCATACTACAATCTGGGAAACAGCAAGTATCGGCAGGGCAAGCTGAAAGAAAATACCAATCTTGGTGAAACTATAACGCTCTACAGGGAAGCTCTGGATTACTACAAACAGACATTGGGTAGGAACCCCGAAGATAACAGCGCGAAGTATAATCATGAATTCGTTGAGCGAAAGATAAAGGAGCTTCTGGACAAACAGAAACAACAGCAGGGGCAGAAACAGGAACAATCGGAGAATCAGCAAGAGCAGCAGGATGAGCAAAATCAGTCGGAGAAGAGCGATTCCGAGGATAAAGACGCAGAGCAACAGGAGGCTCAAGCTGCTCAGGAACAACAAGAAGAGCAAGAGCAACAAGAAGAGAAAGAAGGGAAACAAGGAGAGCAGGACTCAGAGGAGAAAGAGAAATTGACGGCAGAAGAGGCAAGAATGCTCCTTGATTCACTCAGCGATGAGGAATTACCTCAGTTAGAGAAACCGCGGCGGAAGGGATCAATGCCGCAGGTACTAAAGGACTGGTAGAAAACCATGAAACTGATACGTTTTGCTATACTGGCTGTCCTGTCATTAGTATTGGTGTATACTTCTCTTGCCGAAGACATATCCGTATCCGCGTCCATTGATAAGAGGATTGCTTCGGTAGGGGATGTGATCACTTTGACGATCTTTGTTAAGGGATCACAAACTGTGTCCAATCCGGCCTTGTCGGCCGTAGATGGATTCCAAATCAGATATTTGGGTCCTACCAGACGAATATCAATTGTAAACGGCCGCTCATCAATATCCATAACTCATCAATATTCGCTGTTAGCTGAGAGAACCGGGCAGTTTACCATCCCGCCAGTGGAAGTCAATTATGAAGGTAAGACATATCGGACAAATCCCGTCTCGATTCGTGTCATCTCTGGATCGGGGTCTGGTTCCCAGAAGAGTCCTGGCTCTCAACAGATCAAAGTAACGAAGCAGGCGGATCTAAAGGAGTATGTCTATTTCTCTGTTTCGACGGATAAAGAAACTGCGTATATCAACGAGGGAATACCATTACTTCTCCGTTTGCACATAAGGTCAGGGATTGACGTTCAACTGAATCAATACCCGAAGTTTGCGTCCACCGGGTTCTCAGTGCTTCCGTTTGAGCAACCAATGGAACGGCGTGCGAATATCGAAGGATTTCTTTTCCGCATTATTGACTTCAGTACCACTGTATATCCGGTCAGGAGCGGCGAACTGTCACTAGGGCCTGCGAAACTGATCTGCAATCTGCTGGTTAAGCGTGAGTCCCGGACATCCTTCTTCACACAGCAGACGAAGTACCCGCTGACTGTTGTTTCGGAACCGTATACAATAACTGTTAAACCACTTCCATCGACAGGCCAGCCAGAGAGCTTTAGTGGTGCGGTTGGACAGTATGATCTTAACGTGGAGGTTAAGCCTACGAACCTCAAAGTCGGTGAGCCTATTACACTTACCATGATTGTCCAGGGACGGGGAAATATTGATATAGTAAATATGCCTAAGCTCATTGACCTGACGCAGTTCAAGGCTTATGATCCTCAGATCAGTGTGAGCAAGAAGGACAATTCAGGTAGAAAAACGTTTGAGCAAGTGCTCATACCTACATCGGATAGCATTAAAGCCATCCCGGAGATTCAGTTCAGCTATTTTGACCCAAAGGCGAAGCAATATAAGACACATACCCGGGGGCCGATCCCAATTCAGGTTGAGGCATCTGACGATGCAGAACCATTGCAAATCCTTGAGATCGCCGGGGGCAAAGCTGTGAAAAGGGGAATACTGGGCAGGGATATTGTTTCCATTAAGGATGACACCGGGTCGATAAAGAGCAGCGATGGTCATATATACACGAATAAGGGTTTTCTTATGCTTCAATTGCTTCCACTGCTTGGCTTTGCGGCGGTTCTGGTTTATCAGAGGCGGCGGGATCGCTTTGCCACTGATAAAACTTACGCACGCCAGTATCATGCCCCCAGAAAAGCTAAGAAAGGGCTGGCTCAAGCTCAAGAATTGATGGCATCAGATCAGCCACAGGAATTTTGCTCCGCCATCTTTAAGACTGTGCAGGAGTACCTGGGAAACCGATTCGATCTTCCGTCCGTCGGCATAACAATAGCGGTGGTGGATAACCTCCGCTTTCGCGGCATCCCTGCGGAGATTCTGGAAAAGCTATCCAGTTTCTTCCATGCGTGCGATAGACTACGATTCGCACAATCCGACATGAGCACGAATGAGATGAAGGCGATCATGGATCTGGCTACAGAGAGTATTGAGCGTCTGGAGGACACGGATTAAGAGTGACTAGTAACGAGTGGTTCTGTTGAAAAACGCCGATATTTGCCAAAAAATTGTGTTCTTTATTCAGATGACACACAATATATTGTGGTTTTTTCTCGTCTCTTTCCTGTTTTTTAGAGTTTTTCAACAGAATCACGAGTAATGAGTGATGAGTTCTTGCTGCTCTTTACTCATCACTCTTCACTTTTTTTACACATTACTGGAAAATATGCAAAAGCATCGTCAGAATCAACTAAGAAATGCGGCAATAATCATCTTTGCTGCTGTTTGTATAGTAAACACATCTGCGCAAGAGCCAGTAGGTCAGCAGGAATATAACACCATCTTTTTCCGCGCCAATAACTCCTACCGGGAAAAGAAATACGACGATGCCATTCAGGACTATGAAAAGCTTATCAGTGCCGGGCTTCGGAGCGCGAATATATTTTATAATCTTGGCAACGCCTACCTCAGAACGAGTACTAGAGGAAAAGCCATTCTCTACTATGAGCGCGCTATCAGGATGTGCCCACGGGATGCGGACATCCGGTCAAATCTGGATTTCGCCCGAAGTCTTGTGGAAGGCGATGCTGGGCAGAATGTCGGACGATGGTATGAGAAAGCGCTTTTTCCCCTCCGCGGCTTTCTATCCACGAATGAGATCAGTTTTTTTGTATGCGCTCTTTATTTTGGCGTCATGATCTTTCTCGCTTTAGGCGTCTATTTCAGGGCGCAGAGAAAGCTCTTTTACTATTTTGCCGCTGTCATTTGCGTTATACTCATCATCGTTCTACCGTCATTCATCAACAGCGTATACGAATCAGGATTCCAGGAGAAAGCTGTCATCATGGTGAAGCGTACCTCCGCCCGCTTCGAGCCTAGCGATGATGCAACTGTGCATTTTGAGTTGTATGAGGGATCGGTCATCCAGATTACCAGATCCCGGGAGGATTGGTGTCAAATTAAGCGGCAGGATGGAAAAATGGGTTGGCTGAAAAGCGACGTTCTGGAGGCTATTTGGCCTTAGATTTTTGCTCCTTCATAAGGTTGAAGAACTCCATAGCATAACTGATAGATGATACGCCTGTGAATACCAGCGCCACTGTTAGAGGATAGCTCCTTTTGGGTATCTCAAAAGCGTAGGCTATGATGGAAATCGACTGAGATTGTGATGTAGCCTTACCCCATATACTGGAAGAACCAATAATCGTCAATTGCCCCACCATAAACACCCCGCCAATGATGATCCCTACATCGCGGAAGATTATGATCCCCATGGCCCACCAGGGGAAATCCCGCAGGATAGTAACAGCAATTGCCACCACGCCGATGCAAATCTTGTCACCCATAGGATCAAGGATTTTACCCAGAGCAGAAACTTCCCCCAGCCGTCTGGCCAGATAGCCGTCCAGACTATCAGTCAGTACGGATAACGCCATCAAAGAGAGCGTAAACACTTTGTAAGATGTCGTTCTTTTTGTCAGCCCAAATACGATCAGAGGTAGAAGAACGATGCGAGACAATGAGAGTATGTTGGATATATACAAAAACTCCCTCGGATCTATAGATACTCTCAGTCTCTCTGTTGCCATTTTTCCTACCCTCTTCCAGAATGAGTTGATTGCCCCCAAGCCTGTATATTTTACCACAGGATTCTGATCCAGTCAATCTTTGATTGCCGATCGCCAAACCCTGAACTCCTGTCCGAAAACTGGCATTCTGAGCGGACATTTGTAGCTTTGCATGGTTTCCAGTTTTCTATATCTCTCCCCTGATCTCCTGGGCCAGCAGTGAATGGAAGCTGATGGCCCTTTCGAGACTTTGCTCTGCCGCTTCCCTCCCGGAGTTTTCACTGGTAAGCATCATCTTTCTCTCTGGTACCCAGTCATTTTCCACATAGGCCATCTGTTCCCGCATGTTCGGATCTTCGCAGCAGCCCATGAAGTATTTTACGATGCCCAGTATCCCATAGGTCTCATTAAGCTCAAAATTCTCCTTCTCCTGCTCTATCTGTGACCACATCTCCCGATTTCTTTTTTGCCGCTCCATGCCCATTCTGCGTCCCGTGTCCGTCTGCATTCTGGGCAGAAAATCCTCTTTCATATTCAGCCAGCGTGGGATGCCATCAACATAAGTGCTTAGATCAGCCTTTCCCATTCTTCTCATCATACTGTGAGTGTGAATCCCGATATTCCTGAAAAAAGCGACCAGTCCCAGGTTGGAATCAATGGTATCCGCCTCGTAGAGGATTCTGCCTTCCAGATTTCTGTTAAACGCCTGTATCTTTTCTGTATTTGAGCCGGTTGGCCTCAGATGCGCGCGTATGATAGCGCCCACACCATCGCAGAAATCGTCAGAGAAGCCGTACTTTCTCAAAATCATACCGGCGATGAAAGCGCCGGAAACGTTGTGCAGTTCGTATGCCTGATTGTGCTCCTCATAGAGTTGGGTTACTATATTGCTCTTGCTCGGGTTGGGCGGCAGCATTTCGTTTCGCCAGAGGCCATCTTCGTCCACAACACGTTTGCCATTTTCATCTGTAAGAATTTGGCCGTCATAGCGTTTGGTAATATCGTGCAGCAGGGCAGCATACTCCAGTTTTCTCAGGTCTGCCCCCTCGTTTTTCCCGATGGAGAGGCTTAACATGCGGATTCTCTGCGTGTGATTGAAATAGTAATGACGCCACGAAAATCCAACTCGCTTCTCATCCCATAACATGAATGTCTCTTCTATAAGCTCCTCTAATTCTTCTAATATTCGCGCGCCGTCCGATGGCGTGGGCATTCCATCTGCCATAATTATAATCCTCCATGTATTTCCACTTCTTTCAGTGGTCTGATCGGTAAATAACATATGTCTTCTTGTAGGGGCACAATGCTTGTGCCCAGGGCACGCGCAGCGTGCCCCTACGGGTGTTTTGGCGATACGAACTTACCGATTGAACCATTTAGTTCTGATTGCTTATTTTTTGCTGCTGGTCATTATACCACAGAACTGCGATTTGTCCAGATAATTTTTGCTTTTCTGAGGATCTCCCATCAACTTTCACTTGATTATTTTTGATTATCAGTATAGAATCATAGTTACAGGAGGAGGTGAATCCCGGATGGCAAAATTTCAACTGGTATCGGATTACAAACCCAGTGGCGATCAGCCGCAGGCGATTGAGAAGCTGACCGAGGGACTGCGTAAAGGACACAAGTATCAAACACTGCTTGGGATAACTGGCTCTGGAAAGACCTTTACCATGGCTAATGTGATCCAGAACGTCCAAAAGCCTACCCTTGTTATCTCCCACAACAAAACTCTGGCAGCCCAGTTGTATAGTGAGTTCAAGGAGTTTTTCCCGGATAACGCCGTTCACTACTTCGTGAGCTTTTACGACTATTACCAGCCGGAAGCCTATCTTCCCCAAACCGACACCTTTATCGAGCGGGATGCGCGAATCAATGATGAGATCAACCGCCTGAGGCTGGCTGCCACAAGCTCACTTGTTTCACGCCAGGATGTTATTGTAGTAGCGAGTGTTTCCTGCATTTTCGGTCTCGGCTCGCCAGAAGAATATAAGGAACAGAGAGTGGAGCTTCACAAAGGTGATATAATGAGCCGCAACAAGCTGCTTCATGCTCTGGTAGACATCAGATACGAGCGTAACGACGTGGATCTTGCTCGCGGCAACTTCCGCGCCCGCGGTGACGTGGTGGAGATATTTCCTTCGTATGCCGACACGACATTCAGAGTGGAACTGTTCGGCGATGAGATCGACAGGATAACCGAGATCCACACCATCACCGGAGAGGTGCTGGATGTGCCGGAAGAGATCAGCATTTATCCGGCGAAGCACTTTATGACTACGGACGAAATATTCGAGCAAGCCATGCTGGACATAGAGAAGGAACTCCAGGAGCGAATCGATTACTTCGTCAGCAGGAACCAACTTCTGGAAGCACAGCGGATCGAGATGCGTACCAGATTCGATCTGGAAATGATGCGGGAAATGGGGTTCTGCCAGGGCATTGAGAACTACTCCCGGCACCTGGCAGGGCTGGAGGCGGGAGACCCACCTTACACACTTATGAATTTTTTCCCTGAAGATTACCTTCTGTTCATTGACGAATCGCACGTTTCCTTGCCTCAGCTTCGCGGCATGTATAGAGGCGACAGAACCCGCAAGCAAACGCTGGTGAAGTATGGTTTCAGGCTGCCATCAGCGTTGGATAACCGACCGCTCCGGTTCGATGAGTTCGACAAGCGCGTTAGGCAACTCATTTACGTATCGGCAACGCCAGCCGATCATGAGATTGAGACGAGTAAGCAGATAGTCGAACAGCTCATCAGACCCACGGGATTGATAGATCCACAGATATTCGTCAGGCCTATGGAAGGTCAGATCGACGACCTGATAGGCGCCATAAATGAGCGTGTCGAAAAGGATCAGAGAGTGCTTGTGACAACTCTGACAAAACGCATGTCGGAGGACCTGGCCGAATATCTAGTAGAAATGGGCATCAGGGCGCGTTACCTGCACTCGGAGATCAAGACGCTTGAGCGAGCAGACATCATCCGTGATCTCCGGGAGGGTAAGTTTGATGTGATCGTGGGGATTAACCTGATGCGGGAAGGGCTAGACCTGCCGGAGGTCTCGCTGGTGGCGATACTGGATGCGGACAGTCAGGGATTCCTGAGATCGGAAACGGCGATGATTCAGATCGCAGGCAGAGCTGCCAGGAATATTGACGGTCAGGTGATCATGTATGCAGGTGGCATCTCACCAGCCATGAATAGAGTTATCAAGGAGACAGAGCGCCGCCGTAAAGCGCAGTTGGACTATAACCGCGAGCATGATATCACACCTGCCACGATAGAGAAGGCCATCAGGAATCTCATTGAAACGAAAAAGACAGAGGAAGAGGAGGAAGCGGCGGAAGCAGGAATCGACAGGCTCATGCCGCCGGAGGATGCCAGCCGGATAATTGAGGAACTGGAGTCGGAAATGCGGGAAGCGGCAGATAATCTGGAATTTGAGAAGGCAGCAGCTATCAGAGATCAGATCATGGAATTGAAAGAAGTTGTATCAGGTTAAGTGAAGAGTGACAAGTGAAGAGTAGCAAGAATGCGTCACTCTTTACTCATCACTCATAACTCTTTACTCATCACTTATCACTTATCACTTATATTTAGAGGGAATGGCAATCATGGCCGCAAGCTTTTTGAGAGAATTTCTCACAAGTTCAGATTGGGAGCAGATGCAGGATCTGCTGGAGGAGACTGTGGGCGCATCCGTTCTATGGGTGATCAGCGGCTCTGGCAGGTCTGCGCAGAGATATGACGAGCGATATTCTAAGCTCTGTCAGTTGATACGTGGAAGCGCGGAGGGACTGAGGCGATGCAGAAACTCTCATCATGCCCGGTCTCAGGAAGTCAGACGAACTGGTCAGCCGGTAATATCCGCATGTTACTGCGGCCTCATAGCGTTTGCTCTGCCCCTCATCCTGGATAACGAGATCATTGGTGTTGCCGGCGGCTGCCATAATCGAACTGAATCTCCCATTACTATGGAGAAATGTGCTGAAATATCTGTTGCATGTGACATTGACGTCAAAGATATTACTGATCTGGCAAAGAAGATAAAGCACATGCCGAAAGTTGAGCAAAAGCGGTTCCTGAATGCGCTATCATTATTTGCAGGGACGACGTCGCTGGTGATGAAATGGGCGAACAGATTGTTCCTGTCTCTAAATCTGGAGGGGCAATATGCCGCGAAGCTATCGTCCCTGGGCGAGATCGGCAATCTGGCTGCTTCTGAGCTTGACTGGGAGGGTATGTTAGGAACTATAACCAGCAAAACGAAAGCACTGCTGGATGCGAACGCCTGCTCAGTTTACGTGCTGGATCAGAGTCGGCAGGAGCTAGTTTTAAGCGCCACAGATGGACTTCCTGCTGCCGTTGTGGGGCGGCGGATAAAAGTCGGCGATGGGGTAATCGGGCATGTAGCGCAGACACGCCTGGCAATAGCGGTTGAGGATGTTACGCTTGATTCACGGGTTAAATCTTTCTCCGTTCCTGCTGCCACTGGAACTGCTAGAACTGACAGAAGACGGCGAAGTTTCAGATCCATTCTGGCGGTGCCGCTGGTAGCGCAGGACAGGCTTGTTGGCGTAATAGATGTGCGCACTTTCGATTCCAAAGCGTGGGCGCAAACCGACATCCATTTCCTATCAATAATAGCTGCCCAGGTAGCGGGGATAATTGAGAAGGATAAATTCCGCATGGAGATCAACAGGGAACTGGAGGCGGCGCGGTATATCCAGGAGAGGCTGCTTCCCGAATCGCTGCCAGAGATCAAGGGCTATGATCTCGCTGCTCTAATAATCCCTAACAGCCAGGTCGGTGGAGATTATTACGATTTCATCTCCAGGGCCGATGGGCGCTTGGGGATTGTCGTCGCTGACGTATCAGGAAAAGGGATCGGCGGAGCCATGCTGATGGCTAACACGCAAGGTCTGGTTAACGCGCATACACAGCGCAAGGGTAGAACTAAGGATGCCATATCTAACATAAACAACGCCCTTTATGAATCCACCGAACCGGAGAAGTTCGTGACCATGTTCTACGGTGTTCTAAACACAAAAACAGGCTTCCTTTCATATACTAACGCAGGGCATAACCACCCCTTCATCTACCGGGCGGGAAACAAAAAACCTCGAGCATTGGACGCTGGTGGAGTGGTTCTGGGAGCGGTAAAAGATACCGACTACTCCGAAGGGAGAGCCAAGCTGGCAAGCGGCGATATTCTCGTCCTCTACAGCGACGGCGTGACAGAGGCGCGCAATGAAGAGGACGAACTATTCGGCGAGGAGCGGCTCCATAAGCTCGTCTACGAATATATGGAAGAAAATGCAGGCCCACTCAGCGCCCAGAAGCTACTGAATCAGATCTACGACGCGGTCCGCCAATTTGCATCCAATATGCTACTTACAGATGATCTCACCATAGTCGTGCTCTGCTCCACTTGAGGGTGGTGATGTATGTGTCAAAATATTTTCTGTAAAGCCACTATCGGGCTAACCTTACCCATCAACAATTGTGCGATCCTGTCTCAAAACAGTCGGTCGGTTGATTCTGCCTCTTTAATATTGCGGCTTTGCATATTGTGCAGTTAAATATAAGATAATTCATTCTTGCCAAGGAATTCATATCTACAAGGAGACTAGATCATGAACAGGCATATTCTCTCTTTCATTGCATTGATGTTTATGTTTTCTGTGATCACTGGAAGTGTGGCGGGTAAAGAGATAATAGAACTTGGTACGATGGCCACCGAAGGTTCAATTTGGGGGCAAGGGCTTTCCGAAATGAATAGAATACTGATGGAGGAAAGCGATCATCAACTCGAATTTAGTCTTCACTTTAGTAGATCCGACGGGCAGTTGGAACGCCTGATCGCGGGTGGGAGGTTGGACGCTGCATTATTGACTGGATGTGCTTTAGGGAATATCCTGCCCGAGGTTTTTGTGCTCCAACTACCTATGCTGTTCTCAGGGCATGAGGAATTAGACTATGTTAGAGGCAGATTGACTCAACGATTTGGGCAGGATTTGGAGGAAGAAGGATATATTCTTCTGGGTTGGGCGGAATTTGGATTTATCCATCTCTTCTCAAAAGAACCAATCAGAACGCAGACTGATCTCCAGGGAACTCGCGTCTGGGCCTGGGATATTGATCCCATTGGAGAAGCATTCATCCGTGAATCCGGGCAAGCCCCCATTGTCTTACCTATTGAGAGTGTCCCAGCATCGCTGAAGAAAGGCACTGTGGAAACAGTTTATACCTCTCCACTGGCCTGCATCGTGTTCGGATGGCATACAGAGATAAGGTATATGTCTGATTTTCGCCTTTCTGCTGGAATTGGCGCTACCATTATTAGCAAAAATCGATACGACAGACTTTCTGATGAACATAAGGTCATTTTGCGGAGAATTATGCAGGAATATCACCCAGAACTTATTGAGGCAGCTCGTAGGATAAATGAGGACTCCATTGGTATTCTCAGGCAACAGGGAATGAAAGTGGTCAAGGTTCCGCCTGTGGAGAAGGAGAATTGGCACCAAGCGGCGATGAGTGTGCAAAACCGATTTACAGGGGTACTTTACGAAGAAGAGCTGCTGGATGAAGTCAGAAACTTACTTGATGAATACAATGCCAATCAGTAAATTTCTGAGCAATAAACTGATATTGTTGGCGAATTCGGAATTGCTATCCGGTCGGGGTTGGAAAACCCCGACTATCGGTTAGTGAGGACTTCATTATTACCGATAGACGGGACTTTCCAGTCCCGTTAGATGAATTTGCCAACAGTATAAATAAATGGAGAAGAAACAATTACTGGGAGGCAGACATGAAGAAAAATATTCTCATTTTTGCTTTACTCCTTCTATCACTGGATATATTAGTGGACGTTTCTGTCGCCCAACAGTGGGAAATATATACTGCCGAGCATGGACTTCCTGGGAGATCGATATCGTTCATTCGTGAAGGCCCGAAGGGTTATCTATGGTTTATAATACGTTTTCGCGGGGCAAGCAGATACGACGGCATTGACTTTCAGAATTTTGGTGAATCCGAAGGCCTGCCCAGCGATAATATCTACTACACAATGCCTGATGAAGGAGGCAACTTCTGGTTTGCCACCGACAGAGGTGTTAGTAGATACGATGGCAGGGAGTTTCACAATATATTAGCTGATAACCTGGTTAATTTCATCCTGCAGGAGGATAGCAATCTCTTCTGGTTTGGAACGGATAATGGCGCCATCAGATATGATGGAGAGAACTTTCAGACATTTGACGATGCCGATGGGTTAGCTGGAAACAATGTCAGCTTCATTATGGAGGAAGATGGCAACCTATGGTTTGGAACGGAAAATGGAGTAAGTAAGTATGATGGAAGGACATTCTCTTCTACCAGTCTATCTGAAAATATACGGGAAATGCTCAAGGATAATGCCGGCAATCTGTGGTTTGCAACAAAACGAGGTATCTACAGAAAGAACGTTAGAAGCTCGATGATAGAGGGACCTTTAGTGGAAGCCGATGTCCTGTCTATTATGAAAGACAACAGTGACAATGTGTGGTTTGCTACTGCCAACCAGGGGGTGATCAGGTACGACTCTCAGGGCAAGAATTTTGAGACTCTAACTTCACAGGATGGCCTGGGCAGTAACAATGTCCTGTCGATGCTGCAGGGCAGTCGAGGAATCTGGTGGTTTGGGACGGACAGAGGTATCAGTAAATATAATAATCAGGAGTTTGAGAATTTCACAGAGATAGGGGATGGTATAGCTCTGGGTTCTGTTAAGGATATTCTGGAAGATGGGGACGAAAATCTATGGTTTGGAACGGGGAACGGCATCTGCAAGTATACGATACAGAGTCTGGAACGCTTCACAGAAGAGAATGGATTGGCGGATAACTCCGTTAAAGCGGCTCTGGAGGATAGAGAAGGCAATCTATGGTTTGGAACAGAAAATGGCGTTAGCAGATACGATGGTGAGGCTTTTCAAAATGGATTAGTGGATAACAGCATCCTATCAATATTTCAGGATAGTAGAGGAGGCCTATGGTTCGGGACAGCCTCAGGGATTAGCAAATATGACGGTAAGAGCTTTAAGCCTGTCATAGAGGCAGGAGCGCCTGTGGATGTTGCAGTCACAGGAATTTTGCAGGATGAAACAACAGAGGACTTGTTGTTTGCTACTGGTGACGGCGTTTACAGATATGATGGAGTTTCCTTCGAGTTACTGCCCATAACGAACGGTGCAGGGAAAATGCTCATTGACAGCAATGGAAATCTATGGGTGGAAAGCTGGCTCGATGGCGTCTATAAGTATGATGGTAAACGCCCGGAGCACTATACGAAAGAGGATGGACTGGGGAGTAATGAAATTACCTGGATGCTGGAGACACAGGATGGGAGCATCTGGTTTGGATTGGAAGGCGGAATGGCAGGAACAGGTGGTGTATGCCGATATAACGGCACGAATTTTAAGAATTTCACCACTAACGACGGGCTGGTAAGTGATCTGGTAAGAGATGCTCACGAGGACGATAAAAAGAGGCTATGGCTGGCAACTGACAAAGGGATTGTGAAGTGTGACAATCCGAGCCTGGAATCGCCAGACTTTGGAGCAATAACAGAAGACGACGGGTTGATCGGCAATAACGTCAGTTCGATTCTGGTGGACACAGATGGAAATATCTGGTTTGGCACGAATGAAGGCGTCAGCAAATACGACGGTGAGAGTTTCCAGAATATCTCATTGGACTACTTAATCCTCGGCACTATTCACACCATTCTTGAAGATAGTAAAGGCGCTATGTGGTTCGTCACAACTCGCGACGGCGTAACGAGATACACCCCGTCTGCGAAGGAGACCCGTCCGCGTATTCACATCACACAAGTCGAGGCTGACAAGATTCATTATAATATTGACAGTATAAAAGTATCCACTACGGTAAGAAGCATTACGTTTGAATATAAAGGTATCAGCTTCAGTACCAGGCCAGACAAAATGCGTTACACTTATCAGTTAGAGGGATACGATGACGAATGGTATCGTTCCCCAAATGGCACAAGAATTCGCTATGAAGATCTGGATCCGGGTCATTATCAGTTCAAAGTATGCGCCATCGACGAGGAATTGCACAGATCTGAGCCTGCGACTGTTGAGATTGAGGTATTTCAACCGTGGTACCTGACACGGCAGTTTGTCGTCTCCGTTATACTTGGGGGAATGTGCGTGCTGGGCGGCGGAGGCTATCTGAGTATTCAGTTGAGCAGACAACGCCGAACCAACACTCAACTCAGAGAGAGACTGCGTATGCAGGAAGAGGCTAAACGGATTCAGACGGCGAAGATGAGTTCACTTCGTCAGTTGGTCGCAGGCATAACACATGAAATGAACAATCCCATAGGTGTGATCTCCAGCAACAACGACGTGTTCAGCCGCACGGTCAGCAAGATCAGGTCACTGCTCAATCAAGAGCATCTACAGAAATCTGAGGTAAGCAGGCAACTGGTGAAGCTACTTACTGTGCTGAGGAATATGATTCGGACAAGCAGAACTGCATCGGATCGAATGGCAGGTATAGTCAGCAGTCTGCGGAATTTCGTCAGGCTTGATGAAGCAGAATGGCAGATGGCTGACATTCATGAAGGTATGGATAACGCCATTGCCCTATTGGGGATCGAAGTTACGAAAGACTACGGCGACTTTCAGAGAATTCGCTGTTTTCCGGGCAGCTTGAATCAAGTCTTTTACAGCATGTTAAGAAATGCTCTTGAGGCGATTGAGGAAGGCGGGGAGATAAGAATCAGGACTTCTGTCCAGGCGGAATATGTCAAGATCGAAATCAGCGACACAGGGCGGGGGATTCCGCCAGAAAATCTACATAGGATATTCGACCCCGGCTTCACGACAAAGAGTATGGGGATCGGCGTGGGGCTTGGGCTTTCGATTTGCCACAAGATCATTGTGGATGACCATAAAGGACGCATTGAGGTTGCAAGTAAACCAGGAGAAGGGGCAACTTTCACTATTTGGCTGCCATTGTCATAGTGATACGAGTTTTTCAGTTAGAGAAGCAAAGTCCTGGTAGTGGCGGGTGAGTCTGCCTATCCCATACCACGTGAAACAGTGGGCTGGTAGTATGGGCATCAGAGCAAAGACTGACCGTCATGATGCAAGAACACTGGCTCATTTCGCCTTCTCCATGAACCTGACTCTTTCCCCTTGACTTATCAGGCAGTTATGATTAAGATATGCAATAATGTGAGTTTGCAATAGCTGTTTATGCCAGCAATCAAACGCATGGAAAGCTGGACAGTATGCTGGAGTGTGGTAGCAGCTCGTATGAACGATTACAGTTCAGGTATTCTTACACAGTATTTTATATTTGCTGGAAAACGGAAGTAGCGGGCACATATCATGACCCAACAATCAGGATCAAGGAAATACCGTTCGCGAAGACGCGCCGGATTAAAAAGGCGTATTAGATCACGGATTCGAAATATTGATAAACGAGAGGCCTCAAGGAGAGCCATAATTGTTCTGATTCTTCTTCTGGTCATCTTCATTTCGATTATTTTTTCTCGCCGCGACACCTCAGATTCAACGGTCTACATTTCCGTAAGCGGATCAAGCGACTATCATAAAAGAAATTGCCAACTCCTGTCTAAGGAAAAACGCAAAACTAAGAGTTATCAGGCAGTAGAAAGAGGCTACAGTCCATGCGAGGAATGCATACTAAAGATTCGGTAAGAACGAGGTTTCAAAAAATCCCCCCAGCCCCCTTTTCAAGGGGGAGCAGCGGGCTTCGCCCGCAGAAAGAGACCTGAAAACCTTTTAGCAAATCTGCTTACGAGTTTTTCAGTTAGAGAAGCAAAGTCAAGGAAGCTAAGAATACCCCAAGCATAAATTTTTCGTCCAGAATCTAGCGTAATGGCATGATGGAATGCTTCATTCTGCCAAACGGGACTGGAAAGATACTGTTGGCGAATTGGGAATTGCTATTCGGTCGGGGTTGGAA
>SDBT01006290.1_pt1 | contig 19747 bp, 16 predicted proteins | sample 2277101 | NCBI WGS metagenome assembly SDBT01 (sample SAMN10404973, study PRJNA504765) | marine sediment metagenome | isolation source: marine sediment core GS10_PC15, 103 cmbsf | place: Arctic Ocean: Southern Knipovich Ridge | collected 2010 | reverse complement strand
AGTTAATCCTCTAAATATTAACTAATTCCAATTTGTTTGCTTAGATTTTAATTCGAAAAAAATTAATGAAAAGTTAGAAATCAGATAAATAATAATAGTTATTTAGAAAGTAAATATTCATAAGCAATAAACTTGAAACAGTGTTCTACATTTTCGCCCGTCTTTGCAGAAGTAAGAATGTAGCTAAAACCAAATTCTTCAGCAACAGATTTTATATCATCCTCAGCTATAACAATTTCTTCTATTAAATCAGATTTATTTCCTAAAATTATAACAGGAATTTGTTCTTTGATTACTTTTTTTATGTCATCATACCAAACTTTAACGGATTTAAGATTACCTTCACGGGTCCGATCTACTACAATAAAAGCAGCATTTGCTCCATTATAAAACCTCGTTCTGGAGGGTGCCATGGTTTTAATTTGTCCGGCGATGTCCCAAACGCTAAACGTAACTTTGGTTTCTTCACTTAATTCTAATTCTTTTACAGAAAGTTGAACACCTAATGTAGCAATATAACTTTCTGTAAACTGTTTTTCGACAAATTTTCTTACTAGAGATGTTTTTCCAACTGAATAATTCCCAGTAAGAATTATCTTTAAAGTAAAATTTCCTTTTGGAATTTTTGCTTTCTGTTCTATTTCAAAATCCACTTTTTGATATCCTCTAACTTTAAAATCCTTGTCAATAAAAGCTTGGAAATGATGCTCACAAATCTCATCTTTAGGAATAGAGATTATAGTTAAATTTTTCGATTTATTAATAAGGAGTTTTGAAATTTCTATTTTTTTTTCAGATTTACAAATAGGACAAACAATTCTTACATTTTTCGTATCTTGAGATACCATAGTTTAATTCTTTGCTAAGTTACTATAAATATGATATATTAGATATTTAAAAATTCTTTTAAGTTTTAAATTATTAAAATTTAAAAGAAGATCCCTTCATTTGAAGAGTTAACAAAAGAAGATTTAAATGCCAAGAAGCAATTAAATCAAAATGTAAAAAAAAGAAGAAAATTTAAATCATATAGTCGAAATGATGAAGGTTAAATTTGCTCATGTATCTCATGCATCAGAAAATTAAAAAAAATTTAAGATGTAGGAAATTTTGCTTTTGCCATAGCCGATTCCATATCTTTTTCATTTTTGATGAGGACACCTAGAAATGGAATTTCTCGCTTCAATTCATCAAGATTTATACCTGATTTAAGTAAAACCCCGATCCAATCGAGCAATTCTGAGGTGGATGGCATTTTCCTGAGTTTTGTTATCGTTCTAAGAACATAGAAATGCTGAAGACATTGGTCTAAAAGATTTTTTTTCAAATTAGGATAATGTAAGTTACATATGTCAGTCATAAATTCCTTTGAAGGAAATTCAATCCAGTGAAAAACACATCTTCTAAGAAAAGCATCAGGTAGTTCCTTTTCATTATTGGAAGTAATAATAACAATTGGTCTTGTTTTAGTTTTAACAAATTCATTTGTTTCTTTAATAAAAAATTCCATAACGTCTAATTCTTGTAGTAAATCATTCGGAAATTCAATATCAGCCTTATCAATTTCGTCAATTAAAAGTACGACCTGTTCGTCAGAATTGAAGGCTTGTCCTAATGGGCCATACATGATATAATCATGGATATTGTTTACGTCACGATCATCACAGCCAAATCGACTATCATTTAATCTTTGTACGGTATCATACATATAGGCACCATCAATTGCTTCAGTTGTGCTCTTTATATTCCAAATTATTAATTTTTTCCCTAATGATTCAGCAATGGCATGGGCTAAGAGAGTTTTGCCAGTTCCGGGTTCCCCTTTAACAATAAGAGGTCTTTCAAGAGCTATGGAAACATTTACAATATTTTTCAGTTGAGGATCTGCGATATAACGTATTTTATCAGTACGGACATCCCCAATAAACTTATTAAAATTCGTATTCGTATTACTCATATATAAAAAAAATTATTAAAAAATAAATATTTTTTGAATATTTTCACAAATTGTTTTAATTCATTAATTCTTTTCGGATAAAAGTTTTATAAATCAATTTTCCTATATATTATATAGAAATTAAAATGGTTCTTATTGAATTTATATGAGAAGCCAGTTTGAAGATATAGCAATTATTAAGCAAAATTCGATTTTCTACATTAAATAAAAATTATTAAACAATTATGAAAACAACAATCTATTATTTTTCAGGAACAGGTAATTCCTTAAAAATCGCTAGAGATCTTGCTGAAATGTTGGATGATTCAGAGTTAATACCAATTGCTAAAATATGGCAAAACGACCACATCGCAGCCACTACTGAAAAAGTTGGCTTTGTTTTTCCTTTATATTATTGGGGGCTACCAAAAATTTTGTATGATTTTCTCACTAAGATCGAGCTAAATAAAGCGAATTATATATTTGCTGTTATAACAAGAGGAGCTAGTATTGATGGAATCCCTCTTTACCAATTAGGAAGGATTCTTGAAGAAAAATCAAAAATCTTAAACGCCGGATTTTTTATATTAATGCCTGATAATTACATTATACTAGCTGATGGTCCTTCAGAAGATATACAGAATGAGCTGTTTAAAGCAGCAAAAAAAGAAATTGAGAGCGTATATGAGATTATAAGTGAGAATAAAGATAATTTTAAAATAGATAAATATACAGATAAATCGAAAATAAAAACAAAAAGAAGAGAGAGAGCAGAGAAAGTAAGTAAAAAATTTCACAATGATGTCTTAGAAAGTGATAAATTTTTCGTAGTCGATGATAACTGTAATTCTTGTGGCACATGCGAAAATGTTTGTCCCGTTGATAATATATTACTCATAGAAGGAAGGCCACAATGGCAGCATAAATGTCAGCAATGTTTGGCATGTATTAACTTCTGCCCTGAAAATTCCATTCAATATGGTGAAAAAACAGTTAATAGAAAACGATATCATCATCCTGAAATTACAGTAGATGATTTAACAAAGCAAAAATACTAACTATAAAAAATGCAACTACTTTAAAAAATTAGCCCTAAACTACGGAGTTATTTCATTAAAATTTTTGTGAAGTTTTCTGGAAAACTAATCATATTCTGACTTTAATAGCATCTACAAGTAATTGAAAAGCTGAATCTATGTTTTCGCCAGTTTTGGAAGATATTTTAATTGAATCAAAAATATTTGTGAATTGTTCTTTTAAATCCGAAACGAAAGTATCATAGGATATTATGGATTCCTCACTTTTTATTATGTCTAGCTTATTACCAACAATTAATATGGGAATTCTTCCATTTGTATCTAATAATTCTATCCATTTCTTTATCTTAATAAAAGTGGAAAACCTTGTTAGATCAACTAATATCATTGCTCCTACAGCACCTTTAATAAAATCATCAATTAGAAATTGAAAATGGTCTTGTCCTGCCATATCCCATAATACCAAACGCCATATATCGCCATTCACCCGAAATTCTTTTGATTGAAAATCAATTCCCTTAGTCATTTTAATATCAGGATCAAATTTTCTTTTTATATAGTGATTTGCTAAGGTCGTTTTTCCTACTCCACCATCCCCTAAAATTATTAATTTTACTACTTTTTTTTCCATTATTAACAAATCCGTTATTTTATTATAATTGAAAATCTAAATATTAAATTCTATCCCTTGCTGAGATTTAAAAACCTCAGTGACATAATCAAAAATTAGAAAATGCCTTATAATACATAATTTATATTAAGATGTATATAATAGTTGCTAAAAAATCATTAAGTGTGAGATGGTGACACGTAAATTTTTTTAGAGAATTATATATGCTCCAGTGATAAGAATGTATTAAATATAAGAATTACATAAATTTCGAGATATTTTTCTCTTCAATTCTAATTCCTCATTATTGATAATGATTTTAAACTATTTTGTGTTTAACTTTACCATACTGGTATATATCTCTAGTTAATTTTCGACAATTACTATGTATATTTACAAATAAATTTATTAGAATCATCACAGAGTAGAGAATATAAAAAGATTTTTTAAAAAATATTATTTAGATTTTATAAAATGAAAAATTAAAAAAAAATAAAATTAATTTCTTTAGTTTTTAATCTCGTTGGGCTAATATGCTAACGCTACAAATACTAAATGCTCCTCCAAGATTATGCCCCAAACCAATCTTAGCGTCAGGTACTTGCCTTCCCTCAGCACGACCTTGAAGTTGTTTGGTAACTTCCGTCAACATCCTACATCCGGTTGATCCAATTGGGTGACCGAACGATTTGAGTCCACCTGAAGGATTAACTGCAGTCTCTCCGTCCCAGTTAAATGTTCCATTCTTTAATTCTTCTGCTGCTTGGCCTCTTTCAGAAAACTTTAAATCTTGGCAATTTAATAGCTCAGTTATAGTAAAGCAATCATGAACTTCTGCTAAATCAACTTCTTTCCTTGGGTCTGTAATCCCGGCCTCTTTATAAGCCATCTCCGCAGCTTTGATTGTAGCGGGAAAAGCAGTGAAATCATAACCCGGCCAATACCATGGAGCCATAGTATATACGGAAATCGCGTTTGCTTTTACTAAAACGTAGTCATCTGCATGAGCATAGCTCTCGGCTAATTCTGGTGTTGTTATAATCAGAGCCGCCGCACCATCACTCATAGCGCAACAGTCGAATCTGCCAAGGGGATCGGCGATCATAGGCGCTCTCATAGCCTGTTCTACTGAGATTTTGCTTCTGAAATGAGCTTTTGGATGATAAGACCCATTATCATGATTCTTAACGGCAACTCTTGCCAAATCTTCTTTCGTCCAGCCATATTCATGAAAGCTTCTTGTAGCTGCCATTGAAAACATCGCTGGAGCTGAAGGTAGTGGCAATACAGGATGGCCAAAGATTTTAAATCCAGGAAGACCGCTTCCTCCCTCATCCATCAATTTTTCTACACCACACGCCAGAGCAATATCATAGGCTCCAGAAGCTACTCCAAAACATGCATTACGAAACGCATCCATTCCAGAGGCACAATAATTTTCACATCTCGTAATTGGCTTCCCATCCAATCGCAGAGCGTCCTCTAATGTTGTCCCGCTTAATCCTGTAAAATAATAAAATACTCCTAACCAGCAAGCATCAATCTCATCTTTAGTGATACCAGCATCCTTGGTAGCACCACCAACAGCATCAACTAAGAGATCGTACTGGTTTTTATCCCACCTCTCTCCAAACTTTGTTTGATCGCATCCTATAATAGCTATTTTATCTTTTATTCCATGTCTTACCATTTTTTTAAAACCTCCTTTAATTTCTACCTCTTACTGGTCGGCATTTCCAATAATAGTTATGAAAATCAGCGCCTTCGTGAACTTTTCTGAAAGTTAATTCCACGCGCATACCAATGGTAACATTTTCTTCAGGATTTTGAATTTCAGTCATATCACATAAAATGCGACCTCCTCCATCCAAATCAATAACGCATCTTGGAACGGGAGTAGCATAATACCCACCTCCAATTAAATGATCTAAAGTAAATGTAAAGATTGTTCCTTTCAATTTTAGTTTTATTTTTTCAAATTGATTAATTTCTCTACATTGATAGCAGGAAGGCATCATACGTGGGTATTGAATATTTCCACAATTTTTGCATTTATTACCATACATTTTATAAAGAGCGTCGGTTTCTCGCCAAAGTACAACGGCAGAGCTTTTTCTAGTGTACCTATCTTTTTCGAGGAGTTTCTTGTTATCAAGATAGGTATTATAATTTTTAAGAGTAATCATCGATTTTTGGTGTTTTACTACACCCATTCTTGATTTTGACATTTCTCTTAAGAGTTTTTTGTCTCTAACAGTTAGTAAAATTGCGTCAGCGCCATCACCATATCCTGTCATTATCACCTTAGCGTCAGGTTTAGGTCTTTTCAGAGCAGCTATTAGAAGTATAAAAGGCATTGGAGTTCCAAGGTCACCTAATTGAAAAAATAGACCATTTTGTGCCACACCCTGAGCAAATTTCATCATCTTAGCAATTTTGCCTTGTAACCTAGGATTGTTATAGTAGTAGGCAGCATTGTCAATATCTTCTGGATTTAAATTGTTTCTTTTTAATATTTCATTCATTACCTTTAATAAACTTTGGATATAAAATTGAGAATCCATTTTTACTTCAAAAGTGCGAACAAATTTATCCTTCTCAGCTCTTTTCCAAGGTCCTGTCACATTTGCAGACACAGAATAATAATCGTCAATTGAGATTGGCAACATATCATCCTCAGCAATGAGTAATGCCGCTGCCCCATCAGCAAATCCATATTCCCACATTGTAGCCGGTTCAGGTGCTCTGGTATCGGCAGCAACAACTAATATTCTTTTAATATCTTTATTTGCTTTTATTGAATCTACAGCTCTTGTCACAGCAGAAGTTCCTGCTTTTAATGAATCTGTAAAATCGGCCGTGATTATATCTTCTCTTAAATCTAAAACCGTTGCGATTAAAGAAGCAGAATCTTTTTCTGTGTAGACTTGAGTAGTTGATGCAAAGAATAGACCGTCAATAGTTTTAGGATCAATTCCACCTAAGCAATCTAAACCAGCTTCTATTGCCATTGTAATACTATCTTCGTCAGCATTAGCCAGAGCTTTAGTTGTACCACCAAGAGGTCCAACTGGAAAATCCCAAGCTTTTCCTATCAATTCACGAGGTAATAAATAACGTGGGAGATAAGCCCCATAAGCTTTAATTCCAACCATTTTAATTTCTAACCCTTTTTAATAATTTTTATTATAATTTTTTTCAAAATTAATAACTATGTAATTATTTCTTTTAATTTGATTAAAATATTTCTTTTAATTTACTTTATAAAATATATAACCTTTCTAATCCAATGAATCCTAATGTGTGGTTTTTAGCAGTTTAAAAAAACTACTTTAAATGAATTTTACAAAAATAAAAAATTTAAGTAATTTACTTGATGGAAATAAAAAATTAGAAAAATAGAAAATCTTGATTAATCAGCATTATCGCTGATTTTTTTTTCAAGCACTACAAGTATGGGATTAAAGCCAATTTTCCCAAAGATTTTAAGTAATTTTTTATCAGCGTTGTAACCTAATTTAATTCTAATAGACTCACAACCCCATGACTTTAAAATAGAAATTGCTTTTTGTGCAAGAATTTGACCAACTTTTTTACCAATATATTCTTTTTTTGTCGCCCAATTGTCTAAATATCCAATATATTGACCTAAATTATTTTTTACAGCTTCAAGCATACCCATTCCGAGTACAGCACCTGTGGATTTGTATTCAGCAATTAAAGTGATTCGTTTTAAATTTGGTTTAAATTGGCGGAGACCGGATGATTGACGCCATTTTTCTTCGCTTAAACCGATATTATACTTATGGTTGAGTTGCTTTAATATTTCTAAAGTTGCTTGGTAATCAGATGTTCTATAATTTCTGATAACAATTTCGCTTTCTTCAATAACAGATTCTGACATAATTTATAATTTCACCATTTTATTTACAATTTTAATATTTAACTTTTAGTTTTTTTTAAATATTTATTTATATCGATTTTTTTTGAAAGTAATTTTTGATTACTATATGATAAGAAAAGATGATATTCTTTAATTTGAGGAATTATTGGAGATATAAAGATTAATTCTTCTTCAGCAAACCATATATCAACAATCTGGTTCATTACTTCTTTTTCAAAAAATTCTTTAACATGAGTAATTTTAACTTCTATATTATTTACTTCTTTCTCACTATTGTTTTTCACCATTATTTCAATTTCTCGGCTAACTTCTGTTACATTGACATTTGTTATTGTAAAAGGCGCTTTTGTAGAAAATTCAGATTTAGATTTTTTCTTCGGTTCAAAGATTTTGATATTAGAAAAAAAACCCGTGTCACTTTGAGTTCCGTGAATATGAGATACGTCAATTCCTTTTAATAATAGGTATGAAATTGCTTTTTGTTGTCTAATCGATTTATTATCTACTTGTTTTATAGCTCTTGAAAAATAATCTTTACTCGTTCTCTCTAATAATTCATACAGTTCTTCTTTTATCTTTTTACCTTCCTTTATAATTTTTTTAACTTTATCTGTTTTGATAACATCCTTTTTAGCTATTTCATATTCAATAATTTTAAATAACTTTTCTTCAAAATTTTCTCTTATAGTTTTAGTCATTTCCCGAAGGATCTCATCTCCAAATATATCAATATCTTTTGGCAAAGAAACAATTAAAACTATAGTTTCAGGGGTTTCTTCTTTTAAACCAGCTCTTCTCTTTTGCCTTTTAGACATTGTTAAGAATTTCTTACCAAAAAAAGTAAAATTTTTAAATTCGAGATCGATGTGATCTAATGCGCTTTGCTCTTCCACATCGAGGAACCAAATCGGATGGAACTTAACGGGCCGCATGAACTTTTTATTTTCTTTAAGGTTGTCAATATCAATTGGATAAATAATAAGCGGTATATGACCTCTAGCTTCATCAAAATATAATACATAGATTACGCATAATTCCTCAAAAGAACCTTTACCCGATGATTTCCAAGTACTAAAAAAATCAGCCAATTAATACCAGTTTGAATAGTAATTCTATAATGATATAAAAGAATATCATTCCTAAAAGTTTATCTTTTATATTCCATAAAATAATTTTAAACTATTATATTAATCAAATTGAGATGGAAATTACAAAATGGAAGAAATTAAGTTTGGAACGCAATTGTTTTATTCCAATGCATATGATTTAGTTCGAAAAAAAGTTTTGACATCTAATAAAGAGAATTGGGACTCGATATGGCTTCCCGATCATTTAGCTGGTATTCCAGGTGGTGCAATCGATGATTTTTTAAGTTTATGGCCGATGTTTGGATCATTCGCAGAATTATCTAAAGGAAAAGTTTTTGGATCAGCTGTAACAGAGCCCCATAGGTACCATCCGGCAGTATTAGCCCAGCTCGCGACCTCAGTTAATCATATTTCTGGAGGAAATTTCATATTAGGTATTGGAGCAGGTGAAGGCATGAATTTGAAGGCATATAATATACCTTATGATCATGCTCTTACTAAAATGGAAGAATCTATAAAGCTAATGAAACTCTTTTGGAAAAAGGGTAAAAAAGTAAATTTCGAAGGAAAATATTACCAAACAAAGAATGCATTTTTACTGCCTAAACCAATAACAGAGATTCCAGTTTGGATTGCTGCTAACGGTCCTAAAACGCGTAAACTTACTGCAGAAATTGCCGATGGCTGGATGCCTCTAGGATCATTTTTTGATGTATATCAAAATGGAAAAGATGAGATTGTAGAAATAATTAAGAAAAAAGGTCGCGATATTGAAAAGTTTACATTTGGAAACTTTCAACGTATTTTTATAAATGATGATGAGGAAAAAATTAATCAATTTGTTCGCGGAATTAAATTTGGATTAGCAATGACACCAAAAGTCTTAAAAACGTTAGGATACTGGAAAGAAGAATTCGATCAAATATATTGTGAAGCTACTGGTTATGAGTGTGATGAAATTAGCTTGCTCAATATTGATCGAGAAGATCTCGGAAAATTTGATGTGAATAAGCTAGCAACTATAACAGAACAGATATCAGATAAAAAAATCCGGGAAAATGTCATGGTAGGAACGAAAGAAGAAATTATAAAAAAAATTCAAAACTACATAGATATAGGAGTACAGTATTTTATATTTGAAATCCAACACGGTGCTTCAAGTAAAAATGCTCCGTTTACATATTGGGATGTATCTCGCATAATAAGTGATGAAATTATACCAAATTTCCGGTCATGATTTTTTAAATAGTGTTTATCCAATTTTTTTATTGTAATTTATTTTTTCAAAAAACGATTTGATTTTATGAAAATAGTGGAAAATGTCTCTTTAAATGGTTACTGGAATCTAATTCAAGAGGAAAAATCGATCAATATCACCGCTCAAGTTCCTGGAACTGTGTTTGAAGCCTTAATTGAAAAAGAAATTATTAAAGACCCATTTTATGGAGAGCTAGAGCATCAAATGTCCTGGGTATTTGATTCTAATTGGTATTATGAGAAAATATTTGATGTCAATTCTGATTTTTTAGATCATTCAAAAATAATGCTTCGATTTTATGGATTGGACACAATTTCAGATGTTTATTTAAATGGTGAAAAGTTAGGCTCCACTGAAAATATGTTCCTCACTTATGATTTTGTAATTAAATCAATTTTAAGGAAAACAAACAACGTCATAAAAATTATTTTTCATAGTCCAACTGAAGTAGCCCGACAAAATATCAAGAAATATGGAAATAAACTAGGCACAGGAGTGGCTGCTTTGCCAGGTGTCCCATATTTAAGGAAAGCCCAGTACTCTTTTGGTTGGGATTGGGGCCCTAAGTTGCCTGATATAGGCATCTGGAGATCTGTGGAATTGATAGGATATGACGGCATAAAAATTGATTCGGTGCAGACTGTTCAAAAATTTAAATATAATATTAATCCTATAAAAATCGAAGATTCAGATGAAATTTCTAAAATAAATATCGATTCAGTTAATCTCCAAGTAATGATTGAATTGAATTCAGAAGTTACCGATTTAATGACACTAAATTTAGATGTTCAAGTCGATTTAAAGGCTCCAGACGGAAATATTTTTACAAAAAAAGTGCGCCTTAATTCAAATAAGCAAATTATTGAATTTGAATTGGTTAATCCACAGTTATGGTGGACTCACGATCTCGGTACACCTAATCTTTATAATTTAACTGTCTCAATATTAAATGAAGAATTAATAGATTCGTTTACTCAAAAAATCGGAATTAGAGATGCAAAACTTATTAAAGATCCTGATAAGTGGGGTGAAACATTTTATTTTTGGCTAAATGGTGTCCCGATTTTCGCTAAAGGAGCAAATTGGATTCCAATAGATAGTTTTATTCCGAAGGGTAAAAAATTAGGACTATATAAGAGTAATCTAGATAATGCTAAGAAAGCAAATATGAATATGATACGCATTTGGGGTGGGGGTATCTATGAAGATGATCATTCCTTTTATAATGTATGTGATGAATTAGGTCTTATGGTCTGGCAAGATTTTCCCTTTGCATGTGCGATTTACCCATATCATAAAGAATTTAACGAAAATGTGAAACATGAGATAATTCAAAATATAAAAAATTTAAGAAATCATCCTAGTTTAGTGCTATGGTGTGGAAATAATGAGATCGAGCAACTATGGAAATTATTGTTGATTGGTTCAAAAATTTCTGATCCTGACATAATAAATAAATTTAAAGCTAATTATATTGAGTTCTTTGAGGAAAACCTCCCCAATTTAGTTGGAGAATATGATGCAACTCGTGATTATTGGCCAAGTTCACCATCAAATAGTGGTTTTCGTAATCAAATTAAATTCTCTGACTCAAATTCACCAGATAAGGGTGATTCTCATTTCTGGAAGGTCTGGCATGGTGGAGCACCTTTCAACTCTTATAGAAAATTCAACTCTCGATTTATGTCAGAATATGGATTTGAATCTTTTCCATCAATAAAAACAATTAAAACATTCTGTCCCCCAGAACAATTTGATTTCTATTCACCTATTATGAAAAACCATCAAAAAAACTCTGCTGGAAATAAAAAAATCATGAGATATATGAAAAGAAGATTTTCCATTCCGAGTGAATTCACGCAGCAAATTATTCTCTCACAAATTACTCAAGCTGAAGCAATCGAGTATGGAGTTGAACATTGGCGTCGCAATCGAAATGATTTCCATTGCATGGGATCTTTATACTGGCAATTAAATGATTGTTGGCCCGTTGCAAGTTGGAGTTCTTTAGATTATTTCGGTCGATGGAAAGCTCTTCATTATTTTGCCAAACGATTTTATCAACCGTTATTTGCGAGTGTTAAAGAAGAAAAAGAGACTATCGAGTTTTGGATAACAAACGATTTGATTACTCTAGGCGATTTCAAATTAAATTGGAATATTCGTAATACTGATGGTAAATTACTTAAAACCGGAACTTTTGATACACTTATATCCCCTTGTCGCTCTTTGAAAGTTGGGACCGTCGACGTAAGAGATATCAATTATGAAAATATGAAGATGGCAAATAATATTATTTTCTTTAAATTACGAAATAAAAAGAAGGAAAATAAGATAATTCTTAATGGATTTAAGTTATTTAGGTCACCAAAATATTTCATGTTGACTGATCCCGAGTTGAATTTTAAATGTGAAAGAATTTCCAACAGTAAACAAGATCTCAAATTAATTATCAGTAGTAGATATATAGCTCTTTACGTTTTTATTGACTCTGATGAGCTTGATTTTATCGCTTCAGATAATTTTTTCTCAATGGAACCAAAAGAAACCCGAACTATTATTTTAAAAGAAATTAAACCTTTAGATTCCAAATTAGAAATTAAAGATCGGATTTTTCCGAATTTAATTAAAGTAGGGTCATTATATGATTTACGGTAGGTTTTTTTTCTTAATCCAAAAATTAGAATAAAATAAAAAGAAAAAATTTAGTTAAATTTAAAGCCCCATTTCTCTTAGCTTACCTATAAGTTCCGTTTGTTTTTTACCTTCCAGATCATACATTTTCTTCATTATTATGAAAGCAGCTAATCCAAAAAGAGATGGAATCAACCCCATTTGAATTCTGAGACCCCATATGGCCAATGGCGTTTGTGTAGCTGTAGGAGATGTATTGTATCCTGTAATAATCTGGATAAGAGGGATCATTATACCAACGAACGCGAATGCCAAGCGATTGAAAAAAGTCATGAATCCCTGGTAAGTAGCTTCCTGATGCTTTCCAGTTCCAATTGTCAACTCATCCATCACATCGGAATTAACTGGTCCTAATGTGACCCAAAATGCACCACCAACTATACCACCTGCAAATGCATATATGACGGCTTCTGTGAGAGTTGTCATCCATAATGTGGGTAAATATACAAGAAATATTAAAATGCAACTTAACTTCATTATTTTTGCATGTCCATATTTCTTTGACATATTTGACCAAAATGGTATTGATAGGATAAAACCAAAAAACGATGCTAAACCAGTGAATATGGCAAAGGAAAAGGGTAATCCTAAAATATCTTTCATAAAGTAGATCGATGATGTTTGATTTAACATCGCTCCAAATGTCAATAGCATAAAGACACACAGAGTCGCAACGAAACTTTTATTTCGAAAAGCCGCTCTCATCATTGGCCAGTAGGGATCTTTTCCTGTTTTTTCGTAACCTTTGAGAAACCGGTCTTTCAGCTCTTCACTTTCTCGTATACCGGGAATTGTTATGAGCAAAGCAACAAACAACAATAGAACTACTATTGTTTGAGCAAAAATCATTGATTGTCTATCTCCATAAACGTAAAAGATAGGTACTACAAAACCTATAACAAGAGCAAAAACATTTGGGATTGTATTATTTATAACCTGCGCTCTTCTTCTTTCTGGAGTTGTTCGGAATTGGGTAGTATAACCGGAATTTATATGTGTCGTGAAGAGGGAATAGAAGGCGTCTAAGGCACAAGAAACGATTACGAAGTATAAAAAAACTGGAAATGGGTCGGAGCCTTCAACCAAACTATCAGGAATTGCAAATAAAAGGTAATAACATATTAAAAATGGAAATGCTCCAATTAGGATCCATGGGAATCGCATACCCAGTTTTCGGGTCCATTTAAAAGGCCGATCAGTAAGGTAACCTACGAGAGGATCATTAATCGCATTCCAAATAGCAAAGATTACAAATGCGAGTCCCAATAGTACAAGAGGTAAGCCGACCTCAACATTATAATAGTAGAAAACGTAAGTATTAAATTGCCTTCCCATAAAAAATACGAGGATAAAGCCAAAGGAGTAGGACAGCGTCTTCTTAAAGGAAACCATTTCCCATTCTTTTAGGTCTGCTCCAGATTCTTCAGATTCTTCAGTCATTTTAATTTCCCCGAATTTTTATTATAGTTTTTAAAAAAATTTTATTTAAATTTTACTTTAATTAAATTACATATTGTGTATAACTTCTATAAAAATGTTTTCCAGTTTTTATGTATTTTTATCACTTATTAACTCTTAAAGACCGATTTCCTTTAATCTCAATTTGATTGCAGCCTTTTTATCACTGGTTAAATCGTACCATATTATTAAAATAAAAAATGCAAAAAGACATAATAGGGATGGAATCAAAGACAAATGGATCCGTATTCCCCACTGAGCTAATTCATTTGTCTGGCTAGAGGATCTGGATTATATCCTGTCATGACATGCACAATTGTAAGGATAATCGCCTGGAAAATGAGGGCAAATCTGAAAAAGAAAGTCCTGATTCCCGCTAGAACACCCTCTTGATGCCTGCCCGTCTTAACCGTGATTTCATCATTTACATCAGCTGTACTTGGGGCCATCATGATTATAAATCCACCAAAAGCTATACCGCCTATAAATTGGAAAAAAATAGTCTCTCCCAATGTTGTTATCCACATCCCAGGAGTTAAAGCTATAGCAATCGATAAGGCGCCTAATTTCATAGTTTTTACATGCCCTATTTTCTTGGCAACCCACGCCCAAAAAGGTATAAAACTAATAAATCCTACAGCTGACGCTGTATAAACATACACTGCAATGCTTAGTGGCATTCTTAAAACATCCTTAGCAAAATAGATATGGGATGCTAAATGTAAAGTATATGCCGTTATAAACATCATATTGACTATAACTAATACGACGAAGTTTTTTTGCCGAAAAGCCAATTTCATCGTTTTCAAGAAAGACTCTCTCTCTGTATTCTCAAATCCCCTCAAAAAACGCTCTTTTAATTCTTCTGACTCACGAATGCCTGTTAATAGAATGATAGCAAAAACACTCAAAATTAAAACTATAATTAGTTCAGCGAAGATAACTGTGCCTCTATCGCCGTAAACATAAAGAAGGGGGATTATAAGATTTAAACCTAAACCCAACAATGAAGGGATTATACTATTTATCACACTTGCTTTTCTTCGCTCTGCATCTGTACGAAAATGCGTTGTATAGCTGGCATTCAAATGTGTTGTATAAAGAGAATAAAATGTGTCCATCAGACAAGTCATAATCACCAAATACCAAAATACAGGCCAAGGATTTTTAGGGTCAGCTTCGGGAGACGTGAAGAGGAGAAACCAAAATATTAAAGTTGGTATAACGCCAATAACTATCCATGGATACCTCATTCCGTACTTTTTCGTCCATCGAAACGGCTTATCAGTAAGATATCCGACGAGGGGGTCATTCACCATGTTCCATATAGCAAATATAATAAATGCAAAAGCCAACAGGACGACAGGTAATCTCAACTTCATAATAATAGAAAACGAAAACAGCAAAAGCTCCTCCAATCCAACTGGAAATAAGAATTCCAAAAGAATATGAGATCATTTTCTTTGTAGGAGCTTGTTCCCAAGATGATAGATCTGTTTCAGATTCTTCACTCATTTTAATTCTACAAGATTTTGTAATTTATTACTTCTTGATGAAATTTTATCAATATTTTAATTAGATAGAGTTTTGTTGCCACCTTATATAAAAATGTTTTCTACTCAAATAAATTTCAAAAAAATAGAACTAAATTCAATATAAAGATTTAACAATTTATATTAGTAAAAAAGAAGTACAAGAATACAAATTTAAAAAGAAAAAGAAAATTTGTTAAAAATTTATAGTTTTTAATCAAATATTTTATTAATTTTATAGTTCAGAGTCCCATTTCGCGTAGTTTACCTTTCTGAGCTGCTTGTTTTTCTCCTGCTAAATCATACCATTTTTTAAAAACGAGGAATGCTAAGACTGCTAAAATAGCTGGAATCAAAGACATGAGAACACGTATTCCCCAGATTGCTAATGGTGTTTGAGTTGCGTTAGGATTGGGATTATACCCGGTGACGATGTGTACGAATGCAAATAAAACTGCTTGAAAGATAAAGACAATTCGTAAAAAAAATGTTCTAATACCCTCATATGATGCTTCTTGATGTTTCCCGGTCTCAATAGTGCACTCATCGTATACATCCCCCATAACAGGGCCCAGCGTAACCCAAAAGGCACCTACAAATACCCCACCTATAAATGAAAAAATGACCGCTTCAAATAAAGTCGTCATCCATAAGCCAGGTACATACCCAATGGCAATCAAAAGATAACTTAGTTTCATTATTTTGCCATGCCCATGTTTCTTCGACATGTTAGACCAAAAAGGTATAAACAATATAAATCCTATAAAACCCGCCAATATTGAAATAACAGCCCAGCTATAATCAAGTCTTAAGATATCCTTAAAAAAGTAAATTCCCGATGCTGTACTTAAAAGACCTGCTAAACTCAACAGCACAAATGCCAGAAGAGTTGCCATGAAATTATTATGATGAAAAGCCAATTTCATTGTCTTCCAATATGATTCCCGTTTAGTATCCTCATAACCCCGAAGGAAACGACCTTTTAACTCATCACTCTCTCGTAGGCCCGGAATGGCAATGATTAAGCAAACAATCATCGCTATCACTAAAATTCCTTGGGCGAAAATCATCGTACTCCTATCTCCATAAACGTAGAAAATAGGCACTGCTAAACCTAAAGTTACTGCCAATATTTGTGGGATTGTAGTATTTATCGCACTAGATCTCCTGCGTTCTGCATCTGTCTTAAAATGGGTCATATAACCGGCATTTATGTGGGTGGCGTAAAGAGAATAAAAAGTGTCGAAGAGACATGTTAATATAACGAAATACCAAAAGAGGGGCCAGGGATCAGAATTATTAACTAAATCATCAGGAACGGCGAATATAAGGTACCATAATACAAAATATGGTATAGCTCCGATCATCATCCATGGGAACCTCATGCCCCACTTTTTTGTCCATCGAAACGGTCTATCAGTTAAATACCCTAAGAGAGGATCATTTATCATATTCCAAACCGCAAATATTATAAACGCCATCGCAAGCATTAAAACAGGTAATCCGATCTCAACCTCGTAATAGTAGAATACATAAGCATTAAATTGGGTTCCCATAAAATATACGAGAAGAAAGCCAAAAGAGTAGGACAGTGTCTTTCCAAAGGAAGCCTGCTCCCATTCCTTTAGACCTGCTTCAGATTCTTCACTCATTGTTATTTCTCCTAATTTTCATTTTAATTCATTATTTTTTATTTTTATTTTTTTTTTGTTAAATATTTGTTGCTAAAATATAAATTAGATTAAGTTCAATATAAAGATTTATTGCAAAATTATACGGATTTAAAAAAATAGATGTTTTAAATTTTAATTTAGCTCTTTTCTAATTCGATTCTTCTTTTTGCTAAAAGATCTCTACATTCATTTGCTTCACGTGGATAATAGAAATAGGGGATTATCCATAAAAGAGTTGATATTAACCATATTAATAAAATTAGTGAAATAGCCATCGAAAATAAGGACATATCTCTTTCAATAAATGAAGAAAGCAGCAAATTACCAATTATTCCACCAATACTTAACATTATTCCATTTAATGCATTGGCAGTACTCCTTAATTCTGGAACACAGACTTCAGAATATATGGCAAAAATATTACCAGCAGATAAAGATGTAAAAAAAAATCCTAGAAAGCCAATTGCTATAAAAAATATCCAAGAAACAATTGTTTGTAAAGATGTTGCAGTGTTGAAAGGAATTAAATAAAATCCGAAAAAACAAAAAATTCCAATAATAAGTCCACCCATTGATAAAATTACTCGACCTTTTACTTTTCCAGCTTTATACATAGAATCTCCTATTTTTCCTCCTAAAAAGGCTCCGGGAAGGGCTCCGATTCCACTCAAAATAAGAATAGTCGTGGCATATAAACCCGCATTGGGACCATCGAATTTCGTGCTTATATAGAAAATTGCCCAAAATCCTAGTGTAGATGATATTCCAAAACAGATCATATAGATAAAAATCGAAGCGATTGATTTTTTTTTAAACAATTGAACAAGATTTTTAAAGGTAAGTTTATAATTGTAATTAATTTCACCATTTAAATTATTAAATTCCGGTTCAGCCTGACCCCGTTTAGGATTTATTCCTGATTTATAGTAAGTGTAGAGTGCTAATAGACTTAAAATACCACCTAAACCATAAGCGAACCTCCACCCGTTTGGTCCAGCATAAGCTCCTAATAATCCACCCATAATAATTCCAGTTCCAGTCCCTAATGTTAAACCTATTTGCATAAGACCATACTTCGTACCTCTTTCTTTAGGTGAGTAAGAATCCCCGATTATAGAATATCCTATTGGTAAAAATGCTCCCGCGCCCACTGCTCCAATAATAGCAAAAATTAGAAGAGAAAAATAATTGGTTGAAAAACAAATTAAACCGTCGGCTATGACCCAAATCAAATTTGAAATGAGAAAGATTTTTTTTCTTGAGTATTTTTCAGAAATCTTATCTTCAAAATACCCAAATGTTATCATACTAATCATTCCTGTAGCCATAGTTGAGGCAACCAATACTCCTAAACCAAATGGAGTTGTTCCAGGAAGGTTTAATAATAAATTACCTATATTAACTGGTAAAATTCCTGTAAAAAAAAAGATCATAAAATAAAGCCACCACAAGGATTGAAAGTTTTTCTCTCTTTCAATTTCAAAATTCTCGTCCATTAGCGAAATCGAACTCAAAGTTTTTGTGGGAAATGTTGATAAACTTATTTTAAATGAATATTACTTTGTTTTAATATAATTTTTAATATATTATCATTTAATTCTCTTTTAGAATTAGATTTTTTAGCAATTAAATCTAAATAATATTTTATATTCATTTCTTATAACTAAAAATATAATTTTTCAAAATTAAAAAACAAACTTGAATAAACATGTCTGAGGCATTAGATAATAAGTATAAAAAAGTAGCTAATGTACTAAACAGAGTTCCTGGAGGATTTCCATATAATCCCACTAACACATTAGTGAGCATTTTAAAGCATTCAATAAAAGAAGAAAACATAGATTTTGTACTCTCATTTAAAAAGACTATCTCTCAAACTATGGACCAACTAAAGGAAAGCAGCGGACTAAGTGAAGAAGAGATTTTGAAGAAGGCAGATGCTTTGGCAAAAACAGGTGTAATCTTTAATCAGCCAAGTAGACAAGGAGTAATGGTCTATCGATTATTGCCAATTGGAAGACAGTTTGAATATACTTTTATGAAAACGCTTGAAAAGTCAGAAGATAATATTAAATTATCAAATTTGTTCTATGATTTACATGAAGAATTAGATAATACTATTCAAAGTAATTATGATAGATTTATCTCAGGTATGAAAAATCTGCCACCAATTGATAGAACAGTTCCAATAATAGAAAATTTTGAAACTGGAGATGAAATCAAAATCATTGTTGACAAAGAAATAGAAGCTCCTGTTGAAGAATTCATCCCTACACAAAAAGTCGAAGAATTAATCAATAAATTTGACGATATTGCTGTAGGAAATTGCTATTGCCGCCAACATAAGGAATTTTTAGGAGATCCATGTAAACAAATTGAACTTACACCTAGTTGCTTCACACTTGGGAAGTCCGCTAGGCATACATCAAATCACGGATTTTCTAAATTAGTATCAAAGGAAGAAGCAATGAAAATTTTAAAGCGAATTGAGGAAGCCGGATTAGTCCATAAAGCATATCATTTACACAGTGATATATCAAAAGATGAGGTTGCCATT
>SDBT01006289.1_pt1 | contig 19747 bp, 19 predicted proteins | sample 2277101 | NCBI WGS metagenome assembly SDBT01 (sample SAMN10404973, study PRJNA504765) | marine sediment metagenome | isolation source: marine sediment core GS10_PC15, 103 cmbsf | place: Arctic Ocean: Southern Knipovich Ridge | collected 2010 | reverse complement strand
TCAGCGATTACCCTACAAAAGTTGAATGTTTTTAGACGTTTCCCATGCCCAACCCCGTTTTTTCGCCCAAAAACGCCGATTCTCAATCCCCACCCCACGCAAAATCGACAAACCGACCCCATTCTTCGCCCAAAAACCCCCCTCAAACCGGACAGTCCCTATCCAGCCGTCTATGCCGAAACCCCTTCGCCCCTTTACCCGAGTAATCAGCCACAATCTGACCCGACCCCAAAAGCTTCCACTTATAAATCACTAACCCGTCAAGACTTACAGGCCCCCGTGCATGTATCTTATTCGTACTTATACCAACCTCAGCCCCCAGGCCATAACGGTATCCGTCACTAAACCGCGTACTGCAGTTCCACAACACATTCGCTGAATCCACCAGCTCCATAAACCTGCAAGCCTTGGCCCTATCAGAAGTTACAATCGCGTCCGTATGACCCGACCCATACCGGTTTATATGCTCAATCGCCTCATCCACCCCCGCCACAACCCTTATCGCCAAAATCTTATCCACATACTCCGTCCCCCAATCCCTTTCAGTCGCAGCACTTACGCCAATCAACGACACCGTCTTTTCACAGCCCCGCAGCTCCACCCCCTCTGTCTCCAATACCGCCTTGACCTTAGGCAAAAACCACTCGGCAATTCCCTCATCCACCAAAACCGTCTCCACCGCATTACACACCGCAACATACTGGCATTTACTGTCCACACAAATACTTACAGCCATTTCCAAATCCGCCGCACCATCAACATAAACGTGGCATATCCCGTCCGCATGGCCTAACACCGCTATATTCGTGTTGTCACTTATGTATCGCACAAACTCCTTCGACCCCCGCGGCACAATCAAATCGATAAACTCATCCAGGGCCAGTATTTCCGCAACATCTTCCCGCGTCTCCAACAACTGAATCCACCCTTCCGGCAGCCCCGCCGCCTCCCCCGCTTGCATGATCAGTTCAGCTAACACTTTATTTGTCTTAGCCGCTTCACTGCCGCCTTTCAGCAGAACGGCATTACCGCTTTTTAAGCAAAGCGTCGAGATTTGCACAAGCGCATCCGGACGAGATTCAAATATCACACCTATCACTCCAATCGGACAGCTAACCTTATAAAGCTCCAGCCCCTCATCTAACTCCTTAGCCGCCAGCGTCTTGCCCACAGGGTCATCGAGCTTAATCAAGCTCTCGATGCCCGCACAAACCTCGGCTATCTTCCCCTCATCGAACAGTAAACGCTTCAGCAGCGGCGCAGCGATATTGTCCCTCTCCGCTACAGCTAAGTCCCCTGCGTTCGCACTGACTATTTGCCTGCTCTGCTCTTTCAGCAATCGCGAGATTTGGGCCAATGCCCCGTTTTTGACCCCAGACCTCACGCCTGCAAGCTGGATTGACGCCGACTTGGCTGCCTGAGATGACTCGCTAATACCCATTTTAATTCGCGGCTGACTATTGATAATTAACCATTAACTTCTTATAATTCGATAATAACTTAAGGAATAACCAATAGATAGTAAACTGTAATTTCCAGGTGCGGGTGTAGCTTAGTGGTAAAGCACCAGCCTTCCAAGCTGGCTAGGTGGGTTCGATTCCCATCACCCGCTTTCATCGCACCACCTCGCCCTTCCGCCCGCTTGCCCACCAGCCTTTTCAATGCCCCGCTGTCTCGGCCACAACTGAACAATTCACAGACCACCAAGGCAAAATTAACATGACCGTGTAAAAAATAAGTCGAGCCTCAACGGTGACAATTTTTTCATAAGCACTTCTATTTACTCTAATTACAGTCCTTCTCCTGAACGTCCTATAATATAATTTTCAAAAAATCTCAAAAAAATTGATTTTGCTTGTTGACTTAGTGGGAAGAAGTGGTATAGTTTCCCAAGTTGATTCCTTTAAGTGGGACTAACGCCATGCTCTTGTTAACAGGCGAATATCAGCACGTGGTCGATTCAAAAAGCAGGGTTCTAATCTCAAACAAACTGAGAAGTCAAATCGACGCCGACGAGCATGGGAGCAATTTCTATCTTGTCCTCGGCGCAAACGGCATACTTTGCTTGTACCCTGAAAAGTATTTCGAACGCATAGCCCTCGCTGTCGCACCTGGAGCAACAGCACCCGACGAAGCAGTCGCATTCGAGAGAATGAGCTTTGCCCTGACCAGCAAGGTGGAACTCGACACTCAGGGGCGCTTGCTTCTCAATGAAAGACTGCGCAAAAGGGCCGGACTCAAGGACAATATTACGCTCGTCGGAGTTAGAGACCATATCGAACTGTGGAACAGCGAAAGCTGGGAACAATATCTTACAGACAATATGGCCCAATACCAGAAACAGATGTCGCAGGCACGGCAGATTGTCCTGCAGAAAGAAAGCCGCCAACTTTGAATTTCGGAGTGGAGGTAAAAAATGATTGAAACGGACCTGAATCATTGCCGGATTGTACAGGACAGTCTCGCCAGCGAGAGACCGATTGATGAGCAAACGTTTGACTCGCTGGCGGTCCTTTGTGAACGGCTGGAACGGTTGAAAAAAGTCAGCAAGAGCTGCACCAACATTGAATTCTCACCAGCCGTAGAACAGCTTAAAAGCCAAGGAAGCACCGTAGCTGTAGCCTGAAATTGACATATGGCTGATAACCTATTAGCGCATAAAAGAACAAACGCTATATCGCCTTTGCCGGTTCAAAAGTGAATAGTTCGTCCGTAGAACACATCCCGGTTCTCGTAGAAGCATTAGCCGAACAGATAAACTTACCGATGGACGCGGTAATGGTCGATACGACCGTAGGACAAGGAGGTCATAGTTCTCTGTTCGGTCAAACTTTGGGCCCTGAGGGAGTTCTCGTAGGCATCGATGTCGATAAAGATTCTATCCAAAGGGCCCATTTTAAATTAAAGGACCTTGCCTGCAAGGTCATTTTGATACAGGCAAACTTCTCCCGGATAACCGAACAACTCCACCAGCACAGGATAGGAGGGGCCGATTTCATATTAGCAGATTTGGGCCTTTGCTCGTCGCAACTGGCTGATGCCAGGTTCGGCCTGAGCTTCCTTCACGATATGCCGCTTGATATGAGAATTGACAAAAGATTAAAGACCACCGCTGCCGATATAGTTAATAAAACGGATGAGAGGTCTTTGGCCAACCTGGTTTACAGATTCGGCCAGGACAGAGCCTCTCGTCGGATCGCACGGTTTATTGTGCGGCATCGGCAGAGCCAGCCGATCACCACAACCAGCCAACTGGCCTCTATTATCTGCAAGGCCCTGACCAGGCCGGGAAAAAAATCTAAAAGAAGGATACATCCGGCAACCAGGACCTTTCAGGCACTGAGAATTGCGGTCAATAACGAGTTGGAGAATCTGGAGAAACTACTGGGCTCGGCACCGGCGCTGTTAAACAAAAACGGTCATATTGCAGTCATCAGCTACCACAGCCTGGAAGATGCGCTGGTTAAGAATGATTTTAAGCTCAATGACAAAAGGGGCGTTTATAGAGTCATCACGAAAAAACCAATTGTGCCCACACGAGAGGAAATCGGCGCAAACCTCAGGGCCAGAAGCGCCAAGTTAAGAATCGCACAAAAGCTATAAGAGCAAAGATGAAAATGGAGTTTCATTTATGACTACCGACGCCAAGATTGGACTGCTGTTAGGTCTGGTCTTTATATTCTTAATCGCATTCATAATCAACGGCTTACCGAGCTTTGACAGTGACGAAAACAACAATGAGCTAACCGCCAATATGGTCAGTCTGAACAACAACCCGCCCGGTATCGGCACCATGGAGCGTAAAGTCAGCAGGCAAGTTATCAATCCGCCCCAGCCGGTCAGAACAGAACTCTCGAGCGCTCAGGCCCGCCAGGACAGTGATGCAGTTCGTTTTGAGACACAGCTGCCAGGCACCGCTTCGCTTGCGACAGGGAGCACCCAAGCCAAACCAACACATGCATCGGCGCCTGTCCGGCCTAAGCAAGAGCCGGCCGAAAGCCTGCACCCGCACCGGCCCGCAGCGACAGGTTTTTATCTCGTCCGTGACGGTGAAAGCCTCGCTGCTATAGCTCTGAAGCTTTATGGTCCCGAAGAGGGCAACAAAACAGCAAACATTGACAGGGTATATCAGGCAAACCGCAAGCTGCTAAAGTCACCCGACCAGATTTATCCCGGACAAAAGCTTATCATACCCGCGCTGTCGGCCTCGCCGCCCCATAAAAGCAGCATCGAAAAGATCTTTTCGACGGCTATGTTTGAAAAGGTCAAATCTGTGGGCCGCAGATATTCTTCGCGGACCCCGTCTCCAAACCAGCGCACCAGCCGCTACATCGTCCAGGACGGCGACAGTCTATGGCGTATCGCCGCCCAGCAGCTTGGAGACTCAAGCCGGTATGATGAAATAGCCGAGCTGAACGCCGATATTTTACAGGACGAGGACAGTCTCTCAGTCGGGATGTCTTTGAAATTGCCGCCGCGTTGAAGCATGTCGATTGATTATTGAGTTACTAAATTTTTTTTATCAATAACGCTGTATGGGCTCCCGGTTTTGCTTTGTTTTTGTTGTTTTTTATTTCACGGTCGTTTCCATTTTTACAGTTCATCTTCGCGGCCTCAACAATCGCATCTTCTACAAACTTTGTGTGCACAAGGCCGAGCAAAGCCGCCTGAAACAGGAGCTTGGCAACAAACAGTTACGGCTGGAAAATCTAATTAGTCCCCCCGCCGTCTCACACCGTCTCGGCAATTAGCCGATGAGCCATAGCTTGGTCGTTGAGAAATTACAAGTTGAAAAATATCCGTACCATCATTTGCTTGCTGGTTCTTGTCGCCGTGACACTCATGTCACTGGCTGCACGCTGCCTTTACCTGCAGTTTTTCAAAAACGACTTCTACGCCGTCATCTGCAAAAAGCAGCACCAGGCTCGCACAATCCAAAAACCACGGCGCGGCGCGGTTCTTGATTGCCGGGGAAGGGTCCTTGCTGCAAGCAACAAAATCCAGACGATTTTCACCGAACCCCGGATTATTGAAAATCCGAAAGGGACATCCACAAAACTTGCTTCGATACTTGATATCCCTGCGCACGAAATATGCCGAATTATCACCGAAAGCAAAAATCCCGGCTTTGCGAAAATAAGAACCGGCGCCGATGCCCGTCAATGTGAGACCGCCCGCAGGATTTACGGTGTCGGTGTTCAATCCGATTGGCAAAGACACTACCCGATGGGTCAATTGGCTGGCCATGTCGTTGGCTTTACCAGCCTTGATAACAGGGGCTTGTCCGGTATTGAGCTGCAGTTTGACAAGGCCCTTACCGGCTCATCTGTGCAAAATATTTTTTTTGCCGATGCTTTTCGCCGACCCGTTCGCCCAAAACATCAGACCGGTGCCTTCAGTAACGGCGTCGGAATTATCTTAACTATCGACGCGGCTATTCAGCAGTTTGCTCGCGCTGAACTTATAAAACAGTACGACAGCTACCAAGCCGAGTCGGCCGTCGCAATTGTTGCTGAGCCCAAAACCGGGGCGATTCTCGCCATGGTCTCACTGCCCGATTTCGACCCTGCCGACATCCGCTCAGCCGACCCGAATAATTTCCGAAATCGCGCTATAACCGACCAGTTTGAACCGGGCAGCATTCTAAAACCAATCGTCGCGGCAATTGCCATCGATGCAGGTGTTGTCCGGCTGGATGAAAAGATATTCTGCGAACAAGGCAACTATCATGGCAAAGGTTTCGGCAGAATCGGCGAGTACGGCAATCACAGATACGGCCAGATGACAGTCAGAGAAATTTTGGTCAAATCCAGCAATATAGGAATGGCCAAAATCGGACAGCGACTCGGCAAAGAAAAACTTCATAAGGGGCTTAAGCTCTTCGGATTTGGTAAAAAAACAGGTATTGAGCTGCCAGGCGAAGCCAAAGGATTACTGTGGCCGGTGCAGAAATGGACCGGATACAGCGTGACCCGAATACCCTTCGGCCAGGAAATCTCCATAACTGCCATCCAGCTCGTCGGCGCCTTCTGCATCCTCGCCAACGGCGGACACCCCGTTCGCCCCTATTTAGTAAAGGCGACGGTCGATAACAACGGACAGATTATAAAACTAAACCAACCCTCCAATTCCGGGATTGGCTTCGTCGTAAACGAAGAAGTTGCCCGCTGGCTCGTAACAGATGCCCTCGCAGCAGTTGTCAACGAAGGGACCGGCTTCAGGGCCAAACTGCAAAATTGGCGGGTATTCGGCAAGACCGGAACCGCTGATATCGCAAAGGCGAACGAAAGGGGCTACTCCGACAGCGACTGCGTTGCCTCGTTCATAGCCGGCGCCCCTGTCGAGGACCCGGCTGTGCTCGTCCTGGTCTCAATCCGCAAGCCGAACAAAGCGCTCGGCAAAGGCTACACCGGCGGAATCGTCGCCTCGCCCGTCGCCGCCAAAATCCTCGAAAAAACCCTTAACTACCTCCGCGTCCGTTCCCAATAAACCTCGCCACCGGTTCGCCACAGAGCAAACCCTAATCTGCCCCAGGTCCGGATTGGCCCATGCAGCCCGCTTCGATACAGAACTGGATGATATCGCGGGCCAGGGGTCCTGCGTCGCTTGAGCCGTGCTGGCCCCCTTCGACCAAAACCGCGATTGCAATACCTCGGCCCAAACCATCTTCGGCGAAACCGGCGAACCAGGCATGGTCAGGCTTCTCCGTTGAGCCGGTCTTGCCAAAAACCTCTATACCCATCGAAATAAAACCAGCGGGCGCAAACTCACTATAGGCGGTCCCACCTTCTTCATTCACAACGGCACTCATTCCCTCACGAACAACGTCCAACGTCTCCGCAGAGACCCCAAGGTCTATCGTCTCAAACCCGCCATTATTGGCATCCTCGATAAAAAGTCTCGGCGCCCTGTAAAAACCTCCTCGCGCAATCGCCGCCATCGCATTCGCCACCTGCAAAACTGTGACCCGGAAATTACCCTGGCCCATCCCGAAAAGTCTCCGCTCGCTAAGGCTCAGTACACCGAGCTGCTCGAAAGTCGGGGCAGAGTCATTTGAAGCAACGCTTGATATCTGGCCTGAGACCTGTCTAAAATTCCTGTGAGGACTTTCCTGGTCGATAGCAGCAGATGGCTCTAAAATTTCACGGCCATAGCCGAACTTGAACAACCACTCCTGCAGCACAGAAGGTTCGATTCTATTGGCCAGACGAGAAAAATAAATATTGCAGCTACCCTTGATCGCGTTCCTGGCATAATTCGACCATTTATCATCGTGACTGGTCCACGGATAACGATTGTACAACCAGCAGCTCGGCCAACCTTTTGGCGCCTTCTTAGCTGGGCAAGGTATAACCTCATCCGGCGTGATTTTACCGGCCTCCAAACCGGCGATAAGAATCAAAGGCTTTATAGCCGAGCCCGGCGGATAACGCTTATTGATGGCTCGATTTAGTAGCGGCCGGTTCGCGTCGTCTCTAATAGAGTTGTAGTTTTGCCTCACTTTGTTCAAATCAAAAACCGGTACGGACACCAAAGCCAAAATATCACCCGTCTGGACCTCAATTACAACCGCTGCCATCGGCGCCTCGCAGTTCGGATTGTAGGTGCAGTCCGCCAGATATTGCTCTATTCTTTGCTGAAGCTCAACATCAAGTGTCAGCGTAACGTCTTTGCCGAACTGGGTCTCTGTGCGACCTACCAGCTTCCGGTCTATGTCGTAAATGACCTCACCCCGCCTGCCTCGCAGGACAGCCTCGCACACATACTCGACTCCATCTTCACGGCCGCATACCTCGTCACTCAAATAGCTCGACAACTTATCGCCTGTAAAAAGCTCTTTGTCCGCCTCTTGCGCAGGCCCGACCCAGCCTATCGTCTGGGCCGCAACCGACCCGTACGGATAAAATCTCCGCGCTCTCGGCAAAATCCGAACACTATCAATATCCATAAATTCCAGTTGAGCAGTAAATATATCATCGTCGGTCTTTAGCTCCAGCAAAGGCCAAGCCCAGTACATCTCCGCAATGTCGCTCTGAGCGACCAGTATCAGACGCGCATTCGCATCCGGTATCTGCTTCTCGAAATCCGCAATAAAATCAGACGGTTTGACTCCCAGTAGATTGTCTTTGTACTCTTCGAGCAGCTCTGATTTTGAGCACTTCTGCCGCCAGGTTTGAAATACCCGCAGGTCCCATATCCTGTCGTTTATGCCGTTTATCTTCTCCTCCACCTCCGAGCGGTCCAGGCCAAAGTATGTACACTTGCCAATTACCTCCTCTAATAAATCAAGCTTGCCTTCCAGCTCCTGGCGCCTCTCGGATAAAGCAGCATCTTGGCCTTCTCTGCCAGTCGCTTTTAGCAGCTCGGACCGGCGAACCCGTTCGTCGAAGAAACGGCTAAGACCATAGTCTATATGTAACTTGAAGTCTGGTTCATCGGCGGCTAATACTCGGCCCTCCCTGTCAAGAATTTCACCTCTTACGGTCTTGAGCTGCTGCGAGCGCCCCTGTTGAAGCTTCAATTGGCTTATCCTGTCCCGATAGTACGAGTTCGACAGAAGTTGCATTTGTATAAGACGCAAAAGACAGACAAGCAACAGAAATGCGATTACAATTACAAAAATTTTGACGCGCTTACTGTACATTTTTCTCCGCTTTAGCTGAAACGATGTGTCTTTATACGCATCCACCAGGCTGATGGCAAGAACAAAAAAGGCCCCACCAAACTCGAGTATAACGACGCGCCAAAGATGACCCCAAACGCATTCGGCAAGGTCGGCTGGCCCTTAAGAGCAGTTAAAACATGACTAATAATACCCGCCAAAAAACCCGTGATAAAGATGGCAAAGCCTTGATAAGGCATCTTCCTGATAGAAATGACATGATGCAAATATGCCAGCAAAGTGCCCAAAAGACCGAAGCTAATCATCTGCGGGCCCATCGTCGGGCCAATTATATCCGCCGCAAAACCTATTACAAATGACGCTATTATCGCTTCTGAACTGCTGCAGTAAATCGCAAGGAAAACCAAAAGAATCAACAGAAAATCAGGCTTGATGTTCCAGCGAGTCACCGCTATTATGTCAATCATGCCGGCTTGAACCACGGTGACGATAAGAACAAAAACGGCGAACCTTGACCAGCGCATCTTATCTGCCCTCCCCGGTCACCCTTGCGGATTCATTATAATCACAGCTACGTCGTTCACTTTCCCCAAATCACATGCAGGTCCGACAGTAATATCCCACAGCAAAGGATTCTCGTCATCCCGCTCGCACCGGATCACTGTCCCTATCTTCATCGCCGCGTCCAGAAAGCCCGCCTTTTTACGCGCGTAAACCTCATCGCCGACTTTTACCTTGTGCTTTATAGAAAGCATCTGAACCTTGGCTGAATCTTCACCGTCGCCCTGTATTACCGTCTGCAATCCGCCTATCTTTACTGCCACCTTGCACGTCCGGTCGGTGATCAACCCGACTTTGGCCGTCCGAAGAGAAACTTCGGATACCATTCCAATAATGCTGTTGTCACCGAGGACAAATTGCTCCTTGGCAAGGCCGTCATCCGAGCCGCGGTTGATAATTAGCTCCTTCGTCGGGCCGTCAAGCGAAGCTGTAATCACATCAGCAAGCATCAGCTTGGCACCTTCCAGCACCGACAGTCTGTCATGCAGCCCGGACAGCTTTTCGATGCTCTTGTGTTTTTGCACCAGCTCCTGAGTAACATTGGCCAGATGGTTTTGAAGCTTGTTGTATTCCCTGCGGCTGACAACGTCCGTAACCGGCTGCTGAGTACGAGCAGAAAGAGAAATGTTCCTGCCGATACTTAAAGGCCCGCGAAAAACGCGCGCAAAAGCAAACTGAAATTTATTCGTCACGTTCTCTGGGGTAAAGAGCAGAATAAACCCGGCTAACATAAACCAGGTAAATAACATTGCCCTGGAAAGTCTCGTCTGCTTCCTTGCCATATTTATTGCTCGTATCGCGTCCCTGGCCAGATACGACGATATCCAGTTACCAATTGGTCATTATGTGCTTCTGTGCTCGGCCGGTCCTTCTATTCCCACCCGTGCTCATTATGGTCCATTGTGTCCTTCCACAGCTCCAGATTTTGCAGATATACGCTGGTGCCGCGGGCAACACAACTTAGCGGGTCCTCGGTCCTTTCGACATTCAGACCGGTTGCATTCGCTAGAATCGTATCCATCCCTCGCAGCAGCGAGCCGCCTCCGCAGATGTGCACGCCGTTGTCAATCAAATCCGCCGCCAGCTCCGGCTCGGCCTTCTCCAGCGTCGCCGTCACCGTATCAATAATCGCGGCGATAGGCTCACGCAGGGCTTCACGAATCTCCTCACTTGTTATGACGATCTTTCTCGGCAGGCCCGAAATCGTATCTCTGCCGGCTACCTCCATTGTCAGTTCCTCCTCCAACGGAGCCGCAGAACCGATTTGTATCTTGACTTTTTCCGCCCGCGTCTCGCCGATAAGCAAATTGTAGGTCTTTTTGAGATGATTGACTATGGCTTCATCCATGTCGTCACCACCCATCCGGATTGACTCACAGGTAGCGATATCAGCCAGACTCATTATCGCCACTTCCGTCGTCCCGCCGCCTATATCCACAATCATTGAAGCGGTCGGGTCGGTGATAGGCAGTCCCGCACCTATGCCCGCCGCCATTGGCTCGTCAACTAAATAGACCTTGCGAGCACCGGCACGTTCGGCACTGTCTATAACAGCCCGACGCTCCACCGCCGTTATCCCGCTTGGAACGGCAATTACCACACGAGGCCTGACAAGACCGCCACGCCCGTGCACTTTCCTGATAAAATACCCAAGCATCGCCTCCGTGATCTCGAAATCACTGATTACACCATCCTTCAAAGGTCTTATTGCACTAATCGAACCCGGCGTCTTGCCCAGCATCTCATGCGCAACCAGACCCACCGCCTCGCCGTTGTTCAAAACAATATTAGTCCCCTTGCGCACCGCTACCACAGATGGTTCATTTAGTACAATCCCCTTGTCCCGGACGCACACCAAGGTAGTGCAGGTACCAAGGTCAATGCCCATATCTGTGCTGAACAACCCTAAGATTGCGTCCAGTAGCACCTTTGATTCCCTTCTTAATTCTGACGGGTTCGCATCTCGAAAGACCGCCTCAAAATACACTCCTTCAATTAACTATCCTTATATAATAAAATCCCCGGTTGTCAATAGTCAATTGCCTATGGTATTTTTATTATTGTGCCGTACTGAAAATAGCACTTATAGGCGACAAACCCCACCGTTGCAATTACTGCAAACAACGCCAGAGCCAGAATAATCGTGTATAGGTTATTGGCCGCTACCGTCTTTCTGCCGCTAATCTGTACATTAGGACTCATATCTCGACCTCAAATAGCAAAAGCACCATCCTCTTGCAATATGTGACACAGCCTCCAAACGCCTTATTCATCGTTTGAAAGCTCGTCCTCAGTCTCCGGTTACAGCAGACAAAAGAAAACTACATATTAGTCGATACCGTATCATTGATTCTTGGCTGCTGCTGAACAAGCTCCAGGATACCGACCGACTCTTCGGCATCAACGTCAATAATCAGAATATCGCAGAGAAACTCATCGCCGCGGGTCACGTGGAATTTCATTCCTTCCCTCACCCCATCGGCCTTGCCGATCGAAATACTGGCCATTGAATTCTTCAAATCCACAGCCGTGACCAAACCCTGCAAACGGATTTCTTTGACCGCCGGTTCAGCCGGTCGAACCCGCGCCTTGGGCAGGGTCACAGGCCTTGGAGGCGCCGCAGCCTTGCCAAAAGGCTGTAAGAGCTCGTCAAGCTGCTTCTGCAGATCACTCTTCCCTTCAAGAAGCCGTCGTTTCTCCGCCTCCAGAGTCTCTATGATCGCCATCTTCTCAACAAAAGCTGCCGTCGTTTCATTCAGCTCCTTGCGCTCCTTGATTTGTTGGGCCTGAACTTTATTCAGCTCCTCCAGCGTATTCTTTAATAACTGCCCCTGTTTATCGTTGGTATTGGAGAAGTCCTCGACAATACTTGCCCAGCTGTTTACCTTCTGAAGCAGTCCGGCCTTTTCTCGTTCAGCGTTCTTCAGCTCACCTTCCAATCCGCCGACCTCCGCGCTCAGTGAGGCAATTTCCCCGTTCAGTTTCTCTTCTGACCGCTTCTTTTGCTCGATCTTCTCGTTCAGTTGGTCGGTCAGAGAATTTACCTTCTTGCTCAGGCTGTCTCTGCTGGCCTTTAAACTCTTGTATTGCTCTTTGTAATTGTCAGCGTTGCCAACGTATGTTACCACTGTCCCGCACAGAAAAATCGACGACAACGTCAACAAAACTATCAAAATCTTCGTAAGCGGACTCAAGATTGGCTCCTTTCACTAATTTTGTAAAACCTGCCTCCTGTACAAACTATACAATATGCCATTATAACATCTAAACAGTGTATTCTAAGCTCTATAAACCAAAAGGTCAAGTTATTTTTCGCCTGACTTCCGCCGATTTTTTCACCTAAAGACCCCCTCCAACAGCCGCTTCAGGCACATTCGACGCCTGCTCCCGTAAAAGAAAATCCAAACCGACAAGCTTACTCGCCTCCTCTACCCATTGTGCACTGAAAAACAGCCTTGGCAGCGGCAATACGAACGAATTTCGACTCGTGTTCCAACAGAAACGGCAGAAATCTTGTCAGAGACTTTGTGCCGATTTGCCCTATCGCCAGCGCCGCCCGCACATAAATCCGCTCCCTGTCCTCTTTATCTAATCCGGCTGTAAGATTCTTCCTAAAAATATCCAGAACCTCAGGCTCGCCGCTCCTGTCACCAAGTTTCCCAAGCTGCTCGGCAGCAGCCAGCCGAACCTCCACCACATCGTCATCGAGCATAGTAATCAAAGCATTCTTCGCATCCACTGTCCCCAGTGCCCCCATCGCCCTTATACCTGTCACTCTGTCGTCGGCGTAAGCACTTATCAGCATCGCCCACAGCTTCTCCCCATATATCCGCTCATCACCCAGCATCGCTATCGCTTCAGCCGCATTAAATCTCACCTTCACCCCCGAGTCCTCACGACCCATCGTCCACCACAAAAACTTCAACACGCTTTTGTCGCCGCTTTTGCCTAACAGAAAAGCCGCGTTAGCTCTCACCGTCTGGTCTTCGCTGGCTATCGCCCTGCGAAGAGTATCAAAATCCTCACTATACCCCAGCTTATTCAACGCATACGCCGCGGCAATCCTCACGTTTCTGTCTGCGTCTTCCAACAGACGCCTAACTTCCTTTTCCGCCAGCGAGTATTTCAAATCACCCACCGCCACCGCCGCCAGAAATCGAACCTCCACGTACTCATCGTTCAGAAGCCGGATTACCTTCGGCACAAACAGCATCTGTTTGGTCTCTGCAATAACCTCGATTGCCTTAGGCCTGATTAGCGGACTATCATCTCTCAACACTTCACTGATAACGCGGACCGCCTCCGGTTTGAGCTCTTCAACGGATACCCTATCAGGCCAGTTTAATGTTACGGCCGCGCCTTCCTGACAGCCTGACGCCATTACCATCGTCAAAATCAAAAATAGCGAATAAAAAGCAAAAATGCCGCTCCCCTTTTCGCCTCGACGACCTCTGCAAAATCGAACCGCTTTTCTCATCCTTTGTTCTTTTACTTTAAACCCGTTGAACATGTTTCTCACTGGCCTGCTCGTGCATATTTCTTATTTCGGATATATTTTGCCGAAGGCGGTAGTATTATTATCAAAAAAAAGCACCCTGCACAAAGAAAATCCAGCCACTGCCCGTATCTGCTGAAAATGGTAATTCTCTCATCGATTGGAACTCTGTCGACAAACCACCCCCCGCAAGCCGTCCGCGCCATGGCCCGATGCGGTAAATTGCCCGCCACAAAACCGTCTCTTATGCGCCCTGTTGTGTCAATCAGGCAGCTTATCCCCGTATTAACGCTCCGCACCACGGAAAGACGGTTCTCAACCGCCCTGAAGACGCAAATAGCCGTATGCTGAGCCAATTCCGTGCTCGGAAAAAATCGCCCGTTTTTGAACCGCACGAACCAGCCGTCATTACTTATATTGACCAGCCAGTCGATACGCTTGCCCCCTTTCTCATCAAGAACAAACCTGCGCGTAAGTTCAGGAACCGCGTCCTCATAACAAATCAACACGCTGAACCTGTAGGCCCGACCCCTTTGCGCTTGCCCGCCGGCCATCTCAAATGCCGTATATTCGCTGCCCGCATCAAGCGTATAATCAAAGTCATACGGACCAATTTTTATCAACAGGTTGTGCAGCCAGCCGATATTCCTAAACGGAAGAACCTCGCCAAACGGAACCAGGTGAATCTTCCTGTATGTTTGTGCCGCTTCGCTGCCGTCCGGCTTATAAAGAAACGCCGAGTTGTACTTCTGAGCCACCCTCATATCGAAGTCCTCGGTTATTTGCACAACCCGCCCGTACGCACCAACCAGCATGAAGGCACGCCCTTCTGCCAGCTCTCTAATCGCCTTATCGAAAACCTTGTATGGATGCGATGCATCCAAAAGCCTCAAGACCTGCGGCTCTAATATCGCCTGCGCCATTGTCTCAGGCCAGACAATCAGCTCAGCCCCGGCCTCCGCAGCCTGCTGGCTCTGCTCCATCAAATCCTCGAAGATTGCATCTTCTGCCTGAAACGACTGCTTGACCAATTGCGGTACGTTCGACTGCACCGAAGCGACCAAAGGCCCGGACTCGACAAATTCGTCCGCCTCATTTATTCGCCATTGCCCGTACACAATAGCACCCACCACCGCACAACAGACAATAGCTGTTTGAACTAAGACCCGCATTTTAAGGAGAGCTCTTCCCCGGGCTGCAAGTATCAATTCCGCAGCCAGGCCGTTAACCATCCCCACAAGAAATGAAACTCCCGCAGCGCCGAATATATCGGCAATCTGAATTATCGCGACATTGGCGTACTGACTATGCCCCAGATATCGCCAGAAAAAGCCGCCTAAAAAAAAGCCCTGAAGCCGCTCGGCCCCGACAAACAGAACCGGCACGGCTAAAAACAACGGTATCCGTTTTCTTCGACAGAACCGCAAGCCGACCACGAGCAGAGGCCAAAGTAAAGCAGTGTAAATGCAAAACGCCAGCCATCCCACCACCGTAACATACCCCATCCAGTACAGATTGCCCAGCCAGTAAACAAGCGAAACAAAAAAGCTGATAATAACCAAATCACGCAGCCTGCCCTCCGGTGCACAAGCCAAAATAAACGGAACTAACGATACCCACGCCAACGCCCACCAGCCAACCGGCTCCTGTATCAACGTCAACATCAACGCCGACGCCAGAAATGCGGACCAAAGCAGTAAAACCTCTTTCAATCTCAATTAAGTTTTTCCCCTTTTGCTGGAACTTGCTTATCTCGGAGTGCTCCTAACCTTCCGCTTTTTCTCAGCATTATGAGTCTCCTCATCACTTCACTCGGGGTAAACTGATCGTCTTCATTTTTAATAATCGAATTAACTTTGGCAGCGAACAGTATCAACTTATCTCTGTCCAGATTCAGTTGCCCTGTTGGTACGTTATTCTCATGGTAAAGCCATTTAAGCTCTCTGTCTATTTGTTCAGTCCATTCTCTTGGACCTTCACCCTCTACTGGAAGGTTCTTACATGTTTTTATTCTTTTCCGCGATTCTCTGGCATAATCACTTGAAAGCTCGATTCCTGTGTATTTCCTTTTCAATTTCGCAGCGACAACTGCAGTTGTTCCCGAACCGCTAAAAGGGTCCACCACCCAATCGCCTTCGCGTGAACTGACCCTTATTATTTTAGCCAGTAAGCTTTCCGGCATGTGGCAGGGGTGCCAGTGTTTACGGTGCCCGAATGTCCCACAAATACGTGGGCAATGACTCCAGACATCATCGGGGATCTTGCCTGCTCGTTTTGCTCGTTTATCATTATAATATAATTGTCGGTCTGAAGGGATGCGAACGGCGTGGCCGTTAAAAGTGAAGTTCTTCTTATCGTTGACGAAGTAAAATATGTGCGTATGCGAGCGGGCGAACTTGTTTTTCATCTGCTGGCCGAATGTGTAATGCCATATGAGCCAGTTCCGCATAAAAAGCTTCAATTCGTCGGCTATTTTTTTTACATCTGCTGCATGTTCATCGCCTATCGCTATATAAAACGAGCCGGCCGGTTTGAGGACGTCTTTACAGACACCCATCCACTCCCTCGTCCACGCGACGTAGTTCTTGCTCTTAACCTTATCGTAGTACTTGTCGTATTTATAGCCGATATTAAATGGCGGGTCCGCAAATATCAAATCCGCGAACGGCTTGCAGCCCTTCAAGACCTCTATGCAGTCACCGCATATAATCTTATTTAGAAATTTTTCCATGTCGGTATTTTATAGAAATGCACCTGTTCCGCAAGACCAATTGTAGGCAAGCAGCGGATTTAAGGCCAGTCGTGGCCGGCCTGTTTCGGAAGTTCCACTTCTAACGGGGCTTGATTTCCTTTTGTTCCTTGAATACCTTCCCCGTCAGGTAATCGGTAAAGGCGACCTTCACCGTCAGTGGGTCTTCGAGTGAATCGACCGTCTCGGCTAAGTCAAACGTAAGTCTGTAGTTGATGATTAAGATGGTGGCAAACCAAAGCTCCTTCAGCTCATCCGCCCCAACATGCCACCGCCCCAATTCCCTGCCTTCCCAGTCATCAAGCAGCACGTCCACCGCGCCGGTTGCCTTCACTATGTCACCTTCCCCGTCAATCGGCTGTATATAGACAATCAATTTCTCGTATCTGCCGTCTTTGTCTTTGTCGTATAGATTGGTATACCGCGTAATCTTGACCTGTTGTACGTCATAAAGATTTTCGGCCCTGACCTCAGCCGGCAAACCAGTGAGAACCTCAATTTGTCCTTTTAATTGTTCGTTTTCAGCCGCGGCTTCCTCAATTTGGCGCAAAAGTTCCGTATTTTCATCTCTCAAAGTCCTGATTTGCTCTGCCGCTGACACTTTGCCGCCCCCCGTCTCACATCCCGTAACAACGCAGCTCAGAACACAAGAACATAAGAACACCAAAATATGAGAAATCCGAATATCGAATCTCGAAAGGCGAAACAAATTCAAAATTCTAAAAGTTTTGGTCATTCGGACAATTCTTTTTCGATATTGTCTCGTGCTTCGTATTCCGAGTTTCGAATTTTTCACTATTCTTACTGCCGCTCCCTGACAATTTCCGGTGCTTTCTGGAGTATCCTGTCGGCCAGTCCGTAGCTGATTGCTTCTTTTGCATCAAGCCAGAGATTGCGGTCACAATCCTTCTCTATCTTCTCCGGACTCTGGCCCGTGTGACTGCCAAGTATTTTATAAAGCCGGCTGCGAAGCCGCAATATTTCCTTCGCTTCTATATCCAGATCCGTCGCGCTGCCCTCCAATAACCCGTTAATCTGCGGCTGGTGCAAAAGAACCCTGCTGTTCGACAGCAAAAATCGCTTGCCCGCTTTGCCCCCAGTCAGAAGAACCGCTCCCATACTTGAGGCCTGCCCCACACAGTAAGTCGCCACCTCGCACCGCAAAAACTGCATCGTATCATAAACAGCTAATCCCGCTGTTATCGCCCCGCCCGGCGAATTGATGTACAAATGAATGTCCGTTTTGCTGTCCTCATTGCTCAGAAAAAGCATCTGCGCGATAAGCAAATTGGCACTTGCGTCATCGATTGGCCCGCCCAAAAACACTATCCGGTCCTTGAGCAGCCGCGAATAGATATCATAAGCCCGCTCGGTTCGACCGCTTTTCTCAATTACTATCGGCACCAAATTTTGATTGACCGTCATCTCTATCGTCCCTCATCTGTCTCTCTGCTCGATGCCTTCGAGCACAACCGTCCCTACTTGCCTTTCTTCGACTTTTTATCGTCGCCTTTCTCTTCGCCTCCTTCGCGCAGCACCTCGTCAATAAGACCATATTCCAGGGCCTCTTCAGCCGTCATATACCGGTCTCTTTCCGTCTCTGCCGCAATCCTCTCAATCGGCTGACCCGTATGTCGCGAAAGTATCTCGTTTATCATAGTTTTGGCTTTTAAAATCTCTTCTGCCTGAATCTTAATGTCCGCCGCCTGGCCCGTCAGCCCGCCCCAGGGCTGATGAAGCATCACTTTCGCGTGAGGCAGCGCATGACGTTTGCCTTCCGTCCCCGCAGCCAAAATCACCGCCGCGCCAGACTGCGCCTTGCCGATACAATAGGTTGCAACAGGGGAGTGGACAAAACGTATTGTATCATAAATCGCCATCGTATCGTCAACGCTGCCCCCGGGCGAATTGATGTAAAGGCTTATCTCGCCGACACGCTTGAGATTGTCCAAATAAAGCATCTTCATAATCACTTCCGCCGCCCGCGCGTACGATATCTCACCTATCAGAAAAACAATCCGATTCTCCAGCAGCATATCATCCAGACTCATCTGACGATATCGCTGGTACTGGCCGTATTGATTGTATATCTCCGGGTTTTTTCTAATCTCCCGTCCGGGTTGGTCAATCAACATTTGTTCTTCCCTTCAACAAAAATCCAAAATGTCCGTCACAGACAGCTTATCGGATATTTCTATTCTTCGGTTTTCTTTTTGGCCTTCTTTTTGCGCCCTGTTGCTTGTTTTTTCTCAGTTGAAGCTGCTTTTTTAGCCGTTTTCTTCGCGCCTTTTTTCGCTACGGCCTTGGCCTTCTTGACCCTTTCGCCCTTGACCTCTGTTATCTTTGCCGACTCCAGCAGCTTCGCGATGCACTTATCCTCCCGCACCTGCAATCTAAACTGCGCCAATGAGCCGTCACGCACCATCTCCTCACGCATCCTCTCGGGCCTCTGACCTCGCTGGATGGCTAACTGGGCGATATGCCCGTTAATCTCCTCTTCGCTCACCTCAACTTCAAGTTTATCGGCCACTTTATCCATTATAAAAAACGCCTTCAGCTGCTCTTTGGCCTGCTGCTCACTGCCCGCCCGAAGCTGCCCCATCCGCTCTTCAATCTGCTCGCGAGCCAAGCCACGACGCAGCAGATTCGTATACTGCCTCTGCAATAGAGCCGTCGAATGTTCACCAACAACGTCCACAGGCAAATCAAAGTCCGTATTGTCCAGCATGTATTTATAAATCTGCTCGGTCATCTCTGCTCGAACTTGTGCCTCCAAGCCGCTCTTCAGTTTATCACGGACTTTTTCACGCAGCTCGCTCTGGTCATCGACTCCGAACCTTCTCAAAAAGTTTTCATCTAATTCGGCTGGCCTGAGCCACTTGATGTCTTTGACGGTGATTCTAATATCGACCTTTTTGCCGCGATACTCCTCCCTGAAGTATGTCTTCGGCACATCCACACTTGTTTGCTTCACATCTCCTGTCTTGGCGCCCACCAGAAGCTTATCCAGCCTCTCCACTGGAATCGCTCCTACAAAACCATTCTCCCTCACGTATACCTCGATGTTGTCAAGTTTTTGTTCTTCTTCAGCCCCCTCAGACTTTATCGTTGCATCCGCGATTATCTGGTCGTCAACCTCAACTGCAGCACTGCTCTGACGTGGCACCCAAACCCCCGACCATCTCCGAAGCTGCTCGATTTCTCTGCCGACCTGCTCGTCGGTAACTTCCAGTTTCCTCTTATCCACACCGATGCCTTCTAACGGCGGCAAATCGAACTCCGGCCTGACCTCCACCTCAAAATCAAACTTCAGCAGGCC
>SDBT01006288.1_pt1 | contig 19747 bp, 20 predicted proteins | sample 2277101 | NCBI WGS metagenome assembly SDBT01 (sample SAMN10404973, study PRJNA504765) | marine sediment metagenome | isolation source: marine sediment core GS10_PC15, 103 cmbsf | place: Arctic Ocean: Southern Knipovich Ridge | collected 2010 | reverse complement strand
GGACAAGCAGGGCCTGTTCGCACTGGCCGGTGAAGGAACGATTCTGCTCGACGAGATTTCCGAGATGCGCTCGGACCTCCAAGCCAAGCTGCTTCGCGTCCTGCAGGAGCGGACCTTCCGCCAAGTCGGAGGAACGAGAGACCTCAGGTGCGAGGCGACCATCATAGCCTCGAGCAACCGCAATCTGCAGGCGGAGGTGGGGGCGAACCGCTTCCGCCGCGACCTGTACTATCGCCTGGCCGTCTTTCCCATTACGCTCCCGCCCTTGCGGAGCCCGAAGCGGCGCGACGACATTCCCCTGCTCGCCGAGTACTTCCTCACCAACTCAACGATCTCCACTTCCGGTGGACCCAAGACGCTCTCAAAGCCCGCGGGGGAACGGCTTCTCGCGCACAGTTGGCCGGGCAACGTCCGCGAGCTGCGTAACGTGATTGACAGGGCGCTGATTCTCTCCAAGGGCGAGCAGATATCCCCCCGTGATCTTATCATCGATATGCAAACCGAGAGATCTTCGCCTCCGAGCAGCGGGGCGCTCGCGGAAGGCGGCGACAAGTTCTCCCTGGAGGCCGCAGAACGCGAGTTCATCCTCCGGGCGCTGAAGGAGACGGGGTGGCAACGCACGCGGGCGGCGGCGCTGCTGGGAATCACTCGCGCCACATTACACGCCAAGCTGAAACGCTACGATATCCGCCCGCCCGGATCCAAAAACGCACCCGCACCCACCTCGAACTCTTCCCGCATGCAGGAAGAACACGCCTGAGAGAATCCGTTCGCCCTCGAGAAGTCCACCAGGAAATCACAGACATTACCGGGATTCTTCGCGGTCCCGCCCGCGGGTTCCTGTGTGAAAAGCGAACACCGGCTGCGCAAAATCCTGACACTTACGTTGCAACCCCGCCGTCCGACAATCAGGGCGATTGCCCCACGTTCTTATTGTAACCAACCTTACGTCGCGGCCTCAATGTTGCGAAGTCTCTGGCATGTCGGTTGCATGAGTTCGCAGCGCTTGCCTGTGCGCGAATGCTATTGTTGACGCGTGTCCGTTGGAGTTGACTCGCGGACACTCGCATCCAGTGCGAGCAGGACATCGAGATTCGAGTTTAGATGGCGGCGGAAGAAAAAACAGATTCCGAGGACCCGCAGGGCGCTGACGAAGTGGACTCAGGCGGCGTGCAGGACGCAGGGGCGCAAGGCCCTTCGACGACCGACAAACCGCTGAACGGGACCAGCGCACCCGCGGAGCCCGATTCGTCCGAAGCTGATGCGGAGACGGCTTCGCCTTCCACGGAGAACACTCCTGAAGGCGGCGAAGAGACGCCCTCTGACGCACCTGCGGGTGAGCCTGACCAGGCGCCCGATTCGTCCGAAGCTGATGCAGAGGCGGCCTCGCCTTCCACGGAGAACACTCCTGGAGGCGGCGAAGAGACGCCCTCTGGCGCACCTGCGGGCGAGGATGACCAGGCGGCCGATTCGTCCGAAGCTGATGCAGAGGCGGCCTCGCCTTCCACGGAGAACACTCCTGAAGGCGGCGAAGAGACGCCCTCTGACGCACCTGCGGGTGAGGATGAGCAGACACCAAATCAAGTTCCGGAAGCCTCCGAGCAAGGCGACCAAGCGGCCAGTGAGCCCGGACAGGTAGACGAGCAAGTCTCCACCGGCGATGAAGAAACGCCCGGAACGCAGGGGGAAACACCCCCTGAGGACCAACCGCCCTCAGAACAGACAGCGCAGGAAGACGGGGAGTCCACCGATGCAATTGAAGGTGGCACCGATCCTGAAAAACCTCCGCAGGACGAAGGGGTTGTTGGGGACGCACACCCCGGGCCCGAGGCGGCCGGGGAGGAAGACTCCCCGCCCGCACCCGCACCCGCACCCCCTGAGGCCGCCGGCGACGAGGAATCGCCACCCGCACCCGAGAGCGCCCCCCCGAGAGAGCAGATTGATCCCGAAGCACCGGAATCTCCGGGTGAAGATGTTGAGGAAGATCGCAAGTCCGAGCTTGAGAAGGAGATCGAGGCGAAGATGTTCGAGGAGCTTCGCCAGGCGAGGGCGCACGATACCTCCGAGGCATCACCGGAACCTGCGCGGGTGAGTGAGGAAGAGCAACCGGGTGAAACCGACAAGCTGCTCGTTACTGAGCGACCCTTTGATCCCGCGGGTAGTCCTGGTGGAGTGATTCCAGTGGAGGCCGATGGTATCGGCGCTTCCGGGGCGGGAAAGACGGCTCGCGGTCCGTCGTTAACGGGTGGTCTCCTGGTGCTCAACGCCCTGGTGATAGTTGGGGCCGCGGTGGGCCTGTTCCTACTGCGCTCGGGAAAGCTGGAAGCCCTTTCCGGAACCCCGACGGACACCCCGGAACAGCAACTCGTCACACAGGGACCAACTCAACAACCACCCGAACCACCTGCTTACGAGCAACCTCCCAGGCAACCTGCTTACGAGCAGCCTGCGCCTCGCCCCGCCAGCCCGCCTGAGAGACTTCAGAGAGACGTACCGGACGAGTTCTCCGGAACTGTCCTTTCGTGGTCCAAGGCGGAGAAGGACCTCTCGGAAGGCCGCTATCAAGCGGCGCTTGACGGGTACAAGGTGCTGCTGGAGCATTCCAGGACGCGCCAGGAGAATCAGCGCATAAGCGATTTTCTCGCTCTTAGAACCGCCCAGTGCCTTACCCACCTGGGCCGTTCCGCCGAGGCCCAAAAGATGTATCTGCAAGCGGTTTCGAGCGAATCCCCAATCGTTCGAGCAGTGGGACAGTATCGACTGGGACTTCGCGACGTTCTGCGCGGGCAGTTCATGCAGGGAAGGATGCGGGGGTACCTGGGGATTGTGGCGTTGGGGGCGCTGGATTCACGGGTTCCGCTGGAAACCGACTGCGACATTCTGATCGCCCGCGCGCTGACCAATAAAGTCTTCGAGTATTACGCTGAGAAAGACATCATGAAGTGGGGGCCCTTGCGAATCGCCGATCCGTTTAGCAGCCTGAGCGAATCACGGGTGCGCTCCCTGCTTTTCCACGGGTCTACCTCGTCCACCGAGGCGATCCTCGGTCCGCAGATCAAGGAACTGGAATCGCCTAAGGGCGGGCGGCGCTTCGCCGTCACCTGCGCCCGGACCTCCATAGAAGAACTCCTCGTGCAGTTCGCCGGGCGGGCGGGGGTGGACCTGAAATGGATGTTCTCGGTGCCCACTGTACGCACTCGGCCAATATCGGTTCGCTTCTCCGACGTCACCGATCAGCGCTTCAGCGAAGTGGCCTGCGGGGCGGTGGGGTTGCTATCTAAATACACCGAAGAGGGGATTGCTGTCTATGATCCCCAGTCGTACAAGATTATGTCCGAGCAGAAGGTCCTGTTAACTCGCGAGGCGGTCTCTGCATGGCGGAGGCTGTTCCTGCGAATGCCCGACGATCCACGGCTCGCAGAGTCGCATTTCGCATTGGCGGTCCTGCACGAACTTGCCGGTGAGCTGACAGATGCGATGAGAGAGTATCAACTCATCGCCCAGCGGTTTGAAGGTGAGGACCTCGCGGCAAGGGGGCTGCTGCGATCGGCGGCGCTGCGGATTCGCTTGCGGGACTTCACAGGCGCTCGAATGGACCTGTTAGGGCTGCTGGATCAATACCCCGATTGCGCAGACTCTGACAAAGTTTACCTTTATCTCGGTCAGTCGACCATGAAGGTGGGATTGCTCAGCAACGCCGTTCGCGTCTTCCGCAAACTTTATTACCTGAACCTCTCTGCGGAATCGCGGCGTGAGGCGTGCATGGGCGCGGCCCGATGCTTCCAGCAGATGGGCAACTTCAAAGAAACGAACAAGTGGGCGACGCGGTACATCGGGTTGGTCAGTACCCCTGGGGCGGACCTGGCGAGGGCGTACCTGCTGGTGGGCAAGAGCGAGGTGGCGGCAGGTCGAACCGCTGAAGCGATAACCGCCTATCACCACGCGCTTGGATCCGACCCGGACTCCGACACCCGCGTGGAGGCAATACTGGAGCTCGCGGACGCCCAGGCCGCCGAGGGTGATTTCGTCAGCGCCGTTGGAGCCTTGGATCGCATCCGAGGAATCGAACTCACCCAGGAACAGGTTTATCCATACCTCCTGAAGGTCGCCGGAATCTATCGACAGATGGGAGTACCGGAGAAGGCCGCCGGTCTCCTGCGAATTCGCCTGGCTGCGGTCACAGATCCCGAGATGCAAGCGCAGCTGGCCGTGCAGCTCGCACATTGCCACATCGAGGAAAATGATTTGGAGGCGGCAATGAGCGTCCTGGCGGAGTTTCTTCCCAAGATAGGCCCGGGCCCGACCTCCCAGGCCGCTGAGTGCCTCCTCGCGGAAGTCTCACTCAAGCTCGGAAAGATCGCTCAGGCGATCGCACTGAGCACGGAGCTTCTCAAGTCCGACTGCAGCAACCAGATCCGCATTCGAGCGCAAGAGGTACTTGGTTCGGCGTATATCGCTCGCCAGGACTATAACCGTGCGACGCTGGCATACTCCGGGTTGATGTTCAATAAGGGAGGGCAGAAGGAATGAAACGTCGGGTCTGGGCGACAATTCTGCTCTGCCTGCTCGCTTCACCCACCACCGCCACTCGGGCAGAAGGTGCGAGCGATCAATCCGCCGGTTCGGCCGCTCGTGAGCAGCTTCGGGAATTGCGGGCTAATCTGCGACGGACGAGCATCCAGGCGCCCACCGAGGCGCCCCCTGACAAGACGAAGGACTCTTCGCTCGAGGAGGCGATCCGCGGGGTCCTGGCCTTCGAAGTGACGCCGAAACCGAAACCGAAGCCCAGACGGTCGGAACCCCAACAGGCGTCCACCACCCAGCATGCATCGCCCTCTACGCAGCCGGTGACTGTAGAAACCATCGCGGTTCCCAACCCAGCCCACACGCACCCTGCTGCACCGAGGAAGATTCCACCGCGGACGTTGCAAAGATTGATGCAACTCTCCCCGAGCGGTGTTTCAAGGCCCATCACTTTGGGTGATTCGCTGCATCGCGGAGGTTACGACGCCGAAGCGTTCAAGATATACCAGATGGCCATGCAGCGGGAACCATCACCGGAAGATCGGGCCTGGGTGCTGTTTCAGATGGCCAACTGCAAGCGAAAGACGGATCCCGAGATGGCGATGGGGATCTATAAGCGGCTGTTGGACGAGCACCCAACGTCTGCGTGGTCCGATATGGCGCAGACCGAGTGCGACTTTCTCAAGTGGGTGCAGGATAACGATCCCACCAGAGCCCTCGCCGACGCGAACGCCCTTGCCAAGACGCTGTCCAAATCTGCCCCCCAAACTCCCACCAAGGAAACCGAGGTAACCTCCCCGGTGGAAACGAACGAACGGTAACAATGGTCGAAAAGACATTTCAAAACGTCTTGCTGCTTAACGGCGACTCCGCCACGACGCGCTTGCTGCTGGAGGTTCTCACCGAGGCCGGGGTCCGCGCGACCGTCGTCCACGATACCTCCGAAGCCGCCAACAAACTCACGGAGTACACATGGGATCTCGTCCTGCTCGATTCGCCTCTGGTCAACAAAGAGGTCCTCACACACCTTGGCGAGGCCCGGAGGAACGATCCGGAACTTCTCGTAGTAGCCCTCTCGGACGAGAACTCCGCAACCAGCGCCGTAAAGACGATGAAACTGGGCTTCACCGATCTGCTGGTTAAACCGATCGACCGGAAAACCTTCCAACAGTTTCTTTCCTCCGTCCTGCCCAACCGCGACGTTCCGATGGCAGCGGCAGACGAAGAAGACACACGCTGCCTCTACCAGATCGCCGGGCAGGACGAGCGGCTGTTGGGGATGTTGGAGTTGGCGCGCAAGGTAGCCCCTACTTCCGCTCCGATTCTGCTGATTGGTGAGAGCGGAACGGGAAAAGAGCTGGTTTCGTACTACCTTCACCGCGAATCGCAGCGTTCGCGCGGTCCGTACCTTCGCGTCAACTGCGCCGCCTTCAGCGAATCACTCCTGGAAAGCGAACTGTTCGGGCACGAGCGCGGGGCCTTCACCGGCGCCTACGCGAGACGAAAGGGGCTCTTCGAGCGAGCTCACGGCGGGACGCTGTTGTTGGATGAGATCTCCGAGACCACCTCGCGCCTCCAGGCCGAACTGCTCCGCGTCATCGAACATCAGGATTTCGAACGCGTTGGTGGGAGCGAGCCCGTTCACGTCAACGTACGCGTCATATCCACCTCGAACAAAGACCTCGCCGCCGAGGTCGAAAATGGCCGCTTCCGCAGGGACCTCTACTACCGCATCTGCGGACTCCGCCTGTACGTTCCTCCCCTGAGAGAACGAAAGGGGGACATCGAGATTCTCGTGTGGCACTTCGTCAACCTTTACGCCAAAGAGGCCCCCCGCCGGATCACCAAACTGGACGAGCAGATGATGGACCTCTTTGAGACGTATCACTGGCCCGGGAACGTCCGACAGCTCCGCAACATCGTTAGAACCGCACTGATTCTGGGTGAGGGCCGCACTCTCTCGCTTGACGGAGCACCGCACCTCCTGAGCGAAGTGCAAAGTGCACCTTCGTCGAGCGCATCGGAGATCTTACTGCAGGACGTGGAGCGACAAGCCATTCTCGAAGCGCTTCGCCGAACCAATTCGCACCAGACCAAGGCCGCCAAACTCCTCGGTATTACCGACCGCACCTTGCGGGAAAAGCTGCGCCGCTACCGCAATGAAGGTCGCATCGAGGCGATGGGAGAGAAACGATGGCAGAGGGAAACAGTATAAACGAACTGCTTGAGGCGGGGCTCAAGGCGTCTGCCCTGCGCAGCAAGGCGATCGCCAACAACATCGCCAATCTCAATACGCCCGGATACCGGCGTAAGGCGGTCAAGTTCGAGGACCTGCTCACCAAGGCGCTCGAATCGCCCGGAAAATTCGACCCCCGAGAGATAGAAATGGAGATCTTCGAACCGCGATCCACCCCCACCGACACCCATGGTAACGACGTGTCCCTCGACGGTGAGGTAGGTGAGATGATCAGGAACGGAGCGATGTACAAGACGTACGTGAGACTGTTGAACCGGATGTACAAGCAGATGGAACTGGCGATCAGGGGGCAGCAGTAGGCCCCGAAGGGAGATTGACACATGGGCGTTGACGGAATGAGTTCGACCATCGACATAGCGGTTTCCGGTCTGCGGACCCAGGGGCTGCGGATGAACACCATCGCCTCAAACATCGCTAACGCCAACACCTCGCGGACCGATACGGGTGAACCTTACCGGCGTAGGGAGGTCATTCTCTCGACGATCATGGAGCAACTGAGCGGGGCGAACGTGGTCGAGGTCGCCCAGGATTTCACCAGCGACTTCAAGAGTCTCTATGAACCCGGGCATCCCGACGCGAACCCGGAAGGATACGTCCTGATGCCCAACGTGGACATTCCTCTCGAGATGATGCACATGGTCACCGCGAGCAGGGCCTACCAGGCCAACGCCGCCGTTCTCAAACGCTACCAGGAATCCGTAAATGTCGCGCTCGAACTGTTGCGATAGCACAAGGAGCTTTTCATGGGAAGCATTCAATCAACATCAGGCGTCGGACCACCGATCCTCCCGCAACGCATCAATTCCGTGGGCTCTCAAAAAGCGCGCACCGGAAAGGGCGGGTTCGGAGAGCTCATAAAGGGCGTCATTGACAAGGTCGATCAGGACCAGAAAACCTCGACGTCCGCAATTCAGGATCTGATCTCGGGAAAAACCCACGACATCCTCCCGGTAGTCCAGGAGGTCGCCAAGGCGGACCTGAGCTTCAAGCTCCTGGTTGGTGTGCGAAATAAGGTTATCGAGGCGTATCAGCAGACCATGCGGATGCAGATATGAGCACTATCTTGCACGATTGGCGGTGAGAGACAGTGGCGGAACCATTCGGTAATATCAGCGGACCGTGGGCCCAGGCGGGGTTGTTCAGGCGCGTCATGCTCCTTGCGATCGTTCTGGCGTGCGTCGGAGCCACCGTCTTTCTGGTCAACTGGGTCCGCAAGCCCCAAATGGGACTGCTCTACAGCAACGTCGGGCGCGCCGAAGCCGCAAAAATCGTCGATACCATTCGCGACGCAGACATCAAATACGAACTTACCAACGGGGGAACTACAATCCTCGTGGAAGAAGACAAGGTCTATTCGCTCCGCCTGAAGATGGCCGGAGAGGGCCTCCCGACCGGGGAACAGGCCGGATATCGAATCCTCGACGATGAGTCGTTCGGGTCCAGCCCGTTCAAGCAGAAAATCAATTACAAGCGGGCGCTGGAAGGCGAACTCGCCAAGTCAATCCAACTTATCAACGGGGTGGTGCACGCGCGAGTGACAATCGCCAAACCGGAAGGAAAGATGTTCCCCGATTCCAAAAACGCCGCCTCCGCATCCGTCATCCTGCGCCTGCGCTCGGGAAAACGCATGACCAGCAACAACATCGCCGCCATCGTCCACTTGATCGCCGGGGGGGTGGAAGGACTCGATCCGAAGAACGTCGCCGTTATCGACGGGACCTCCGGTACCCTCCTGTCCGGAGGAATGGAAGACGATTACGCCAAGAGCGCCAATACCTTCTTCGATCACAAGACCCAGGTCGAAGATTACCTCGCCAGAAAGGCCGAAGACATGCTCGCCGCCGCCCTGGGTCCCAACAAAGCCCGCGTAAGGGTGGACGCCATCATCAAGACCACTTCCACAATGGTGAGCAAGGAGACCTTCGGTGAGAAGGCCGTCATCCGCGACGAAAGCAAGACCAGCAGTAAGACTCCTCAGGCGGGAAAGGGCGGTGGGGCAGACGTCAAGAAAGACAGCGACGAGAATCTTTCCATGGAGTACCAATACCCGAAGACAGTGGAGCAAAAAACGACCCCTCCCGGTGAGATTATCTTGCTCAAGGTAGCGGCGCTTGTGGACCTCTCGGTTCCAAAAGCTGGGGGCGAAGAGGGTGAAGAAACCGAAGAAGAATCCGCAACCGAGGTAATCTCACTCGCCGACGCCGAACAGATTATCAGGAACGCCCTCGGACTTGATGACAAAAGAGGAGACACTATCAAAGTGGTCTCCGCCTCCTTCCCGCAGTTGGTGGTGGCGGACGGGGACGAGGACGCGGGGGGCGGCATGTTCTCGCTCGGTAACATCCTGAAGATTCTCCGCCAGCTCTCACTGGGTGTGTTGGTCATAGGGGCGCTGCTGATGCTCAAGATGTTCGGTGGGGCGAAGGGTGCGAAGGGCGAGGCCACTCCCGAACTTGAGGCTCAAGGAGCGGCTGCGGGTGGGGGTGCAGACAGACTCCTCCCCGGTGCGGTCGGCGGAATCGCTCCGGAGATGCTTCGCGCCCGCGTTACCCGGGCGCTCCAGGAAAATCCGGAAGAGGTCAAGAAACTATTCCTCAGTTGGGTGGAAGGCGAAAAAGGAGAAGCATAAGTGGACATAAGCGGTACGCGTAAGGCTGCGATACTGTTGATGGGACTCGATCCCGCCACGGCGGGGGAACTGTTGAAGTCCGCCCGCCCGGAGGTCATCACGGAGATCGCCGCCGAGTTGGCGTCCCTGAGCGCCCCTGGGAGCGAACCGGCGAGCGAGTCCGCCGAATCGATCCAGGAGTTCTTCTCTCTGCTCGATAGCGGCCGAAAAGATCGCAGTGAGGGTGGTGTGTTCGTGAGGGAGGTGCTTCAAAACGCGCTCGGCGGAGAGAAATTGCAGGAAGCGCTCGGACGCATCGAAGAGCTCAGCGAGATACGAGACCCGTTCCGGAAGATCCGCCCAAAACCGCCCGAGGAAATCGCCAAGGCGCTCAAGGGAGAATCGCCCCAGGTAGTAAGTCTGATTCTCTCCGAGCTGCCTCCCAAGAAGAGCTCCAAACTCCTGACCCTTCTGGACGAGAACGCTCGCGCCGACGCGCTGCACGGAATTGTAAGCGGTGGGCACACCGCTCCGGAAACAGCGCTTCGGATCGCCAACGTCATCCGAACCCGCCTCGATGAACTCGCCGAGCAGCGCAGCGCCCAACAGGCCGGACAGGTGGCTACCCAGCCAGTTGAGGACGAGGGCGAAAGTGAGGATCTCAAGAATAAGAGACTGCGAAAGGTGGCGTTGCTGGTGCGTGGATTGGACATCCAGCCTCGCGACACCTTAATTGCCGCCCTGACTGAAAAAGATTCAGCCATCAGCGAGAGCGTCCAGTATCTGATGGTCATCTGGGAGGATATTCCGATCGTGGCGGACAGATCTCTTCAGGAGATCCTGCGGGGGTCCGATGCAGCGGCACTCGCGCTCGCTCTGGCCGACGCCGACCAGCAGATCGTCGCCAAGGTTCACGCAAATATCTCCGAACGGGCCCTTGTAGGTTTGGAAGAAGAGGCCTCTTTTCTGTCGTCTCCGAAGCCCGAAGAGATCGCCGAGGCGCGGGAGAAGATTCTTGCGAACTTGCGAGAGGCCAACTCCAAGGGCGAGTTGGAGTTCGAGGAGTCCTGATGGGAAGGGTAAGTACGGTAGCGGTAGGTGTGGCGAAACCGATTGGATCGGTGCGGGTAATCGGTACGTCCGGGGGCGATCCGAACTCACCGGAACCTCAAAGCGACGCGCAGGTGGTCCAGCAAATGCGGGCGGCTTTGGAGACCGAGAGGGGCAAGATCGGGTCGGTTCTGGCGGCGCTGCAACAGGCCGCCGTGCAGTTGAACGAAGCACGCGAGCAAATGGTGAACGAAGTCGAAGAGCAGTTGCTGGAACTGGCGGTCGATATCGCGGGAAAGATACTCATGCAGGAAGTCGAGGCCGGTAAGTACGACATGAAAGCAATGATCACCGAAGCGCTCTCACACGTACCGATGAAGCAGAACATCGTGGTCCGTCTGCACCCGGAAGACCACGCGCAATGTTCACAGGTCCAGGAAGGCCAAGACGCAGGAGAACTCGGTGGTATCAAGTTGGTCCCTGATCCTGGGGTCCGGAAGGCCCAGTGCATAGTGGAGACGTCCGAGGGGACGGTTGAATCGTCAGTGGAGGCGCACCTGGAAGACGTTTCCGAGGTGCTTAAGAGTCCGCAATGAGTTGATAGATATGGTTGACCTCAAGAAATACGGTCAAAGGCTTCAGGAGCTGGATTCGCTCCCTTGCAGGGGATCGGTCGTGCGCGTGGCCGGGCTCACCGTAGAGTCGAAGGGCCCTCCCGTCGGAATCGGGCAGTTGTGCGAGATTCGCCTTTCCGGGGGGCGCCGCGTCCCGGCGGAGGTGGTGGGGTTCCACAAGGAGAACCGCCTGCTCATGCCCCTGGAGGGCATCGAGGGAATCGCACCGAACGATCCTGTGATCGCCCGCACCACACCGCGCTACATCAGTCTGGGCGGAGGGATGCTCGGGCGGGTGATAGATGCACTGGGGCGTCCCATCGACCGTAAGGGCCCGCTCCAGACCACGGAAAAGCGCCCGCTCGACAACGCCTCCATCGCTCCCCTGACTCGCCGCCGCATAACCGAACCGCTTCCGTTCGGGATTCGATCCTTCGACGCACTCCTGACCTGCGGGAAGGGACAGCGGATAGGCATCTTCGCAGGAAGCGGGGTCGGAAAGAGCGTACTGCTCGGAGAGATCGCCCGCACCTCCGAAGCCGACGTCAACGTTCTCGCCCTCATCGGTGAACGCGGAAGGGAGGTGCGCGGGTTCCTGGAAGACGCCCTCGGGCCGGAAGGTCTGGGACGGAGCGTCGTTGTAGTGGCGACTTCCGATACCTCGCCCATCCAGCGCGTCAAGGCCGCCTTTACCGCAACCACGGTGGCGGAGTACTTCCGCGATCAGGGGAAAGACGTACTGTTCATGATGGACTCGATAACCCGACTCGCCCAGGCGCAGCGGGAGATCGGTCTCGCCGCAGGGGAACCCCCAACCACCAAGGGCTACTGCCCCAGCGTCTTCTCCCTCTTGCCGAAGCTGACCGAGCGCCTCGGGTGCGGCCAGCAGGGGAGCATCACGGGTGTCCTCACGGTCCTCGTCGAGGCCGACGACCTCACCGATCCGGTCGCCGACGCCGTCAGATCACTGCTCGACGGGCACATCGTTCTCTCGCGAAAGCTCGCCGAGCAGAACCATTACCCCGCCGTCGACATCCTCCAGAGCGTCAGTAGGCTGATGGACGACGTGGTCACAGGTGAACACCTGACGGCCGCTCGAAAATTCAAGGCGATCTACGCCACCTACCAAAACGCCGAAGACCTGATCAACATCGGCGCCCTCGCCCCCGGTGCGAACCGCCGAATAGACAAAGCCGTGTCGCTCATCGACAAGGTCAACGAGTTCCTCATTCAACCGCTCGGAACGAAGGTGAGCTTCGACCAGACGGTGCGATGGATGTGCGAAATTACGAACTCCTGGGATTTCCTGCTCCCGCAGGAGCAAGGATCCGCTAACCAACCCGCGGTAACCGGCTAGACCATGAAGCGATTCAAATGGCCATTACGGCGTCTCTTGAACGTCACCGAGCAGCGGGAAAACGCCCTGCGCGCGGAACTGTTCGCCTTGTCCAGAGACATCGCCTGGACGCATCAGGAGATATTTCGCCATCAGACCATGCTGCGCACGCAACTTGCGAACCTGCGCTCCGAGCAGCTCTCACAAAGGATCCCCAAGCAGGAACTGTTCCTGGCCTCGGCGAAGGTTACTGAAAGGATACTCCGGGACCTCGGTACCCGGCTCGAAGACCTGAAGGACAAACGAAGCAGCAAGGCGAAGGAGTTCGTGAAAATCAAGGCCTCCCGCGAGACGTTGGAGCGAATGCGACAAGAGGCCCAGATCGAACACACTCGCCAGGAATTGAGGACCGAACAGAAGATGTTCGACGAGCGGGCGCAAATTGCGTTTGCCCGCGGACAGAAGCAAGCCGCTCGCAGCCTATAAGGACAAACAGAAAACGGACCGCCCTGACGGACTGCCGATCGCGCGAATAACGAGGAGCTGGAGATGTTGGGAAATAAGAAAGTGCTGATCATTATCGCCGTAACGGTGGTGAGCTTCGCCGCTTCGTTTGGGGTGTCCTTCATTCTCGGCGGACGGTCCCAACCCGTCCAGGCGCAGGCCCAAACCCCAGGCCAGATGGTGCAAACTCCCGAGGGACCCGTCCCGTTGGCGAGCCCCTCCCCCGCCGGTGGGGCGCAAAAGATGAAGCCCAGGGAAAAGGAGCTGGAAGAGCTCATCAGGGAGATTCGCCACAGGATCGATGCCTACCGCGAAAAGGAGAGCAAGCTCAAAGAGCGGGAAGAACGCCTTCAGATCGCCACCGACCAACTCAAGAAGCAAACCGAGAAGCTCGACCGGTTTCGGTACGAACTCAGGAGCCCCCTGAACAACCTGAAAAAGGCCACAGACGAACTGCGAAACACCCGGGTCGAGATCGCAACGAAGGAGTTGGCGAATCTCAAGACAATTGCCTTGACGTTCGAAGCGATGAGCGCCTCGGCCGCAGCGGAAATGCTCATCGCGATGTGCGGGAATAAGCAGCAGGAGGACGCGGTGAAGATCCTGTATCTAATGTCGGAGCGGAAGGCGGGGAAGGTGCTTGTGGAGATCAGCGATAGAAAGCTCTGCGCAGTCCTCGTCGAGGGAATGAAACGAATCGAGCAGGAAGGATAAACTTCAATGGACCTCGCGACGATAATCGGGATCCTGGCCGGGTTCGCATGCATAATCATCTCCATCGCTAGCGGCGGTGATACGCGTATGTTTATCAACATACCCTCGTTAGCGATTACGGTTGGTGGGATGCTCTCGGCGACGTTGATCCACTTTTCGCTCCCACAGTTGCTCAGGATCATGTCCATTACCAAGAAGACCGTACTTTGCAAGCTACCCACTGAGCAGGAGTTGATACAGAAGATGGTCAATTACTCCGCCGTCAATCGCCGCGATGGCGCCCTCGCGCTCGAGGGACAGCTCTCGACGGCGGGGGATGAGTTCCTCGTCAAGGGTTTGCAAATGGCGATCGACGGTCAGAGCGAAGAGGCGATCGCAAAACAATTGCATCTGGAGATCCAGTACCTCCACGAGCGCCACTCCGACGGTAAGAAGATCCTGGAGTTCATGGGCGCCAGTGCCCCCGCGTTCGGAATGATCGGTACGCTGATCGGATTGGTGCAGATGCTGGGAACGCTCGAAGATCCCTCACAGATCGGTGTTGGGATGGCGACGGCGCTGATCACGACATTCTACGGTGCGCTTCTGGCGAACCTGGTCTTCATCCCCCTTGCCGGAAAATTGGGAACGCGCAGCAAGACCGAAAGCCTCCTTCGCGAGATGATCGTCGAGGGTATCCTGGGAATCGTCCGCGGTGAAAGCCCCACCGCCGTAAGGGAAAAGATGCACGCGTTCATTTCGATGGGTCGCCGAGAAGAACTCAGACCGAGTATCTAAATGCCCGCAAACGCCCAACCTAAACCCGAAGAGCCCGGCGTCGAGGCAGTCCCGGCGTGGATGGTGACGTTCAGCGATTGCATGACGCTGCTGTTATGCTTCTTCATTCTCCTGCTGACGCTTCCGTCGTTTGACGAGGTGCACGTGGACAAATTCAGCGGGGCGTTCCGCGACAACATTGCCTCTGACTAAATCTTTCCCCACCGGCGCACGATCAACGACTCCATAATACCACCAATCGCAGCGACTGTCGATCACCCACAGGAAGGCCGCGAGCGAGTGACCACCGACAAGCACAAGGTGACCAAGAACCCCAAGCGTCTGACGACCCTGGCCGACAAGGCCGCCTACAGCGATCGAAAAGTCATCGCGATTTCGTCCAAGATGCTGTTCTACGGTAAGGGTTCGTCCCTGACGACAAAAGGCAAGATTAACCTGAGGCTCGTCGCCTCGTTCATTCGACGCCTCCCCTGCAAGGTGACCATCGGTGAGAGCAATGAGAGGGGGGAAGTCTCTGTGCACCGTGCGTGGTCGATTGTGGATTTCCTTACCAGAACCGAAAGGCTTGACAAGAATCTCTTCAGCGTCTCGGCGGGAAATTGCGCACCGGGCGATCGCCCCACCGGGAAGGCAACTATGGAAATCGTACTGCTAGCGCGGGATCTGCATCGATGATCGAACCACGGAGAAGTACATCAGACGAAGGCGAGAACGCCAACGCAGCCCCGGCGTGGATCGTGTCCTTCACGGACATGATCACACTGCTGTTGTCGTTTTTTGTCATGCTCCAGGCGTTTGCGCATATGCAGGACCCGGAGCTGTTCTTCATCGGGCGCGATTCGTTCCGCAGGGCCATCGCGGGACTCGGTCTCCCGAACTTTCTTCTGGGCAGGCCCGACAAACCCCGCTTCGAGTACCGCAAGCGCAAACACGCCACCGATGAGGCCAAGGATCGACGTTACAAGCGCAGGGTAATCAGCCCTGAAGATCAGAAGATACGCCAATCATTCTTGGAACTCAGAAGATCGGTCGATATTCAGTCGTTCAACATTACGGCGAGCCCGCTCGATAGCCGTTTCACCCCGATCACCTTCGCCCCGCTCGAGGCAGAGCTCAACGCGGTGGCGAAGCAATATCTTTCTTACCTGGCGCGCGACCTCGCGGGGCAACTGGGGGGAAGGTCCGGAATCAACGTGTACATCATCGGTATGGCGGCCGACGCAACGACAAGCAAGTCACAGTGGGTCCTGTCCGCTCGCAGAGCTGCGGCGGTTCAGGAGTTTCTTTCGAGGCAAATCGGGACCGTCCACAAGACCTCCCTGAAAGGTTGGAGGTTTTCCTCCTGGGGCGCGGGGGCGGGTGGGAAGTGGCGCGAACAGTTCGGTAGTATCCCCGAGAAGTCTTTCATTGCCGTCATCGTAACAGGAGAGTGATTGAAATGGCTGAAGAACAAGAAAATCCGGAAGCAGCAGCGCCAGCGGAAGCAGCAGCGCCAGCGGAAGCAGCAGCACCAGCGGAACCAGAAACACCAGACCCGCCAAAAGAACCTGGTGAGGGGGGTCTCAAGGGAATGGTCTTCATAGCGATTGCGGCCTTGGTGGGGGCTGCCGCCGGGGCGGGTGGGTACATCGCCGCCGGATTCCTCGGCGGTCCCGAACAGGCTCAGGCTCAGGCGCAGATGCGGGGGCAAATAGAGGCACAGGCAACCACTGACGATCAGGTGCAAGACGCCCTTGAGGACACGTCTGCGGACGATTACGAGTACATAGAGTTCCCGACGATTACCTGCAATCTTAACGAACCCCGCATGGAAAGGTACATCCGGGCCACCATCACCCTGACGGTCAAGAAGGACAAGAACGGTAAGTACAAGGGAGCCGTCCAGCTCATAGCAAGCAGGCAGACAGAACTGAAGGACTGGATCACCAGCTACTTGTATGGGTGCACCCTGGACGACCTTCGCGGGGAGAAGAAGCTTAACCGCATCCGGCGCGAAATACTGGACAATTTGAATCAGAAGCTCTGGCCGACGGGTAAACCGATGATCCACCAAGTGCTATTCAAGGACTTCGCCATTCAATGAGCGGTGACTCGCAGAAATTGGACCAGACTGTTCTGGAGCGCCTGCTCGCAGCGGCCCGGACGCCTAGCGCGCCCGTCGAAAGCGAAGAGGCGGCGGATTACGATTGGTCCGTACCGCAGGGTTTCACGCAGGAACAATTGGAGAGAGTCAATTCCTTCGTCGCCAGCGCCGTCACAAAAATATCCGAGGCGCTGAGCATTCTGATGCAACAACAACTGCAAATGCGCAGCGATCCCATCGCACAACATTACGCCGACCAACTACCCGACGACTTGGGAAAGGATACTGATTACTCGGTAACGGTTCTGGATGCACGCGGTGGAGCGTGCGGGCGTATCGTCCTCCCCGGGGACCTCGCCATGGAATGGGTCGGAAAGATGCTCGGTAGTTCCGAACGCCCCACCGGTGAGCAACGTGAACTGTCCACAATGGAAAGCGCGTTACTCGCGGACATGATCGCCGCGATTGTAAAAGCGTTCTCAGATGCCGCCCAGGCGATGGGCGCCGAGCGATTCGACGTCAAAAAAGACCTCGAGAGAGGCGAATTCGAACCGCCCGGGGGAACCGGCAGTGAGATCACCAGAATTACCCTTCGCCAGGAAGACGCCTCAGACTCACGGCCGGTCTCGATCCTCCTTACCAGTGAGGCGCTCACCGGTGTCTCCGGTGCGGGAACCGCGCAGGGTGAGGGTGCGACTTCAGGAGATCCGCGTGCTCGGATGGTCTGGCACGTCTCGCAGGCTTCGGTCGTCGTTACCGCGTTCCTGGGGACCGCCAAGGCGAGCATAAAGGAGATCCTCGCCCTCGAACCAGGCGACGTGTTACTGCTCCAGAAAACAATCAACGAACCGATCGACCTGTCAGTTCAGGGAACGGTGGTCTGTTCGGGTAGGCCCGTGCGCTGCGAGGGACGATACGCCGTTCAGATCACTCACCCACCCCACTGAGAACCCAGACCGCCCCGTCGTGAACGGCGGGAGAGAAAGGAAGCAGGACAGATGGCGGAAGCGACAGAACAGGAGACAGCCCCCCAGGATACTGCGGGCGTGGCGGTGAGCGAGGCCGAGCTGCCCGAGGCGGCAGACAGCGGTGCGAGGGTTGAAGGCGGACAGATCGATATTCTGCTCGATACGTCCGTACAGGTCACGGCAAGGCTGGGAGAGGCCGAAGCAAATATCCGCGACCTGCTTCAATTTGGCCCCGGTTCGGTTCTTCGGTTGGACAGGAAGGTCGGTGAGCCGGTAGACCTCTACATTCGCGGTATCCACTTCGCCACCGCCAAGATGGTCGTCGTCGGGGATCAACTCGCCGTCAGGATAAGCGAGATCCTACCGTCGGTTTCGGACGCGGCGGCCCCCAGCGCTGAAGCAGAAGGCAAATGACCCCCCTGCACTAAGGTGCCTGTAATAATGTTTGAACAGTTTCCAGTGGTTCAAGATGCGCCTCGATAAGACGCCTGTGGAACACGAATGACACTAATTGCAGCGAATTACACCAATTTCTTTTCATTTTCAGAAGAATTCGTGCAATTCGCTCTTCTTCGTGTAATTCGTGTTCTGCTTGGGCTCCTGCGCTGAGGATGCAATACAACCAGCAAACTGTTCAAGATCTCCTGGCTGCGGATGTCAATTTTTTCGACGAACTGTCAAGATTTCTGCTGTTGGCGCTGAAACCGCTCACATCTAAAGCCCTAAAATAGAGGCAGTTACGTTTGGCACACCATGTGCATTATCCATTGCGTACGCGATTTCTGCGCCCCAAGTGAAGGCTGATGCAATGGGCAGAACATTACTCGGACGCACTGTAACAGCGATTATTCTGGTGAGTCTCGCCGGACCGTTACCGAGAGTCTCTGCGGAGCAGTCCGATGCAGGTCCACCCGCCTCGCGCAGTGCGGATACGGGACCGGCGGCCGAAGGAAGGACACAGAAGAAACTCTCCGAGATCATGCGGGGTTCCGGTGAAGGGACCGAGAGAACCACCAACGACGGAACCACCATTATGTTGGAGATGCTTACTTACGTCCTGATCATCGTCGTCCTCGCCGCGGCCGCCATCTTCGTCGTCAAGAAGGTTTTACCCCGCATCGGGGTGACGGTTCCGTCGGGTAAGCGGATATCCACCCTGGAGACCGTATACCTGGGCCCGCGAAAGACAGTGCATTTATTGCGGGTCGGGGCGCGGGAGATCCTGGTGGGCAGCTCTCGCGATAGGATCTGCATGCTCGCGGATGTGACCGGGGCGTTCGAGGATAAAGAAGACCTCACTGGCGCTTCGGATGATTGATTTTGGTCTGGGAATGCATCGCACTGGAAGACAGATCGTAGCGTTGATTCTCGTGCTCGTATCAGTAGGGGCGTCGAGCGTGTCGTTCGCGCAAGAACCCAGCGGTGAAACCGGTTCGGCCGCGTCATCAACCAACTCCATCCCGCGGATCGCCGACTTACTGGACCTCGCCGACAAGGCCACCACACCAACCCTCGGACAGGAAGGCAAAACCACCTGGGCGGCGCCCATTAAGCTCGCGATCGTCTTTGCCATCCTCGCCCTCCTCCCCTCGCTGCTGGTGATGATGACCTCCTTCACGCGCATCGTGATCGTGCTTTCCTTCATGCGGCGCGCGCTGACCACCCAATCCATACCCCCCAACATCGCGCTGGTCGGGCTCGCACTTTTCCTGACGATCTTCACCATGTCGCCCACGCTCGCGCTGATAAACGCCGAAGCGATCCAGCCGTACCTGGACGACAAATGCACCTTCACGGAGGTGATCGGGAAGTCCAACGAGTTGCTCAAGGATTTCATGCTCCGACAGACCCGCGAGGAGGATTTGGCTCTGTTTGTGAAGCTTTCCGGAATCGAGACCCCCTCAACCGCGGCCGAGGTGCCCACCCACGTTGCGATCCCCGCATTCGCGATCAGCGAGTTCTGGACCGCCTTCTACATGGGATTCATGCTCTTTGTCCCCTTCCTGCTCGTGGACCTGGTCATCGCAGGAATCCTTCTCAGCGCGGGAATGATGATGCTCCCGCCCGCCATAATCTCCTTACCGTTCAAAATCATTCTGTTCATCGTGGTCGACGGGTGGCGGTTGCTTGCTGAATCGCTGGTCACAAGCTTTCACTGAGGTGCAAAGTGGATAGCGAATTTGTGCTGTTCATAGGACGTCGAACGCTGGAGACCGCACTGCTCCTTGCCGCGCCCTCACTTGGGGTGATGGTGCTCGTCGGGTTCCTGGTCGCGATGCTCCAGGCGGTTACCTCCGTCCGCGATATGACCC
>SDBT01006287.1_pt1 | contig 19749 bp, 38 predicted proteins | sample 2277101 | NCBI WGS metagenome assembly SDBT01 (sample SAMN10404973, study PRJNA504765) | marine sediment metagenome | isolation source: marine sediment core GS10_PC15, 103 cmbsf | place: Arctic Ocean: Southern Knipovich Ridge | collected 2010 | reverse complement strand
GTGGTATGAAGGGCAGGGAAGTGTGTCAGGTGATCGAGGCGAGAGAAAGTGGCAGGGTGGAGGGGCAGGCGAGCGGGGCAAGAGAGCGGGGCAGTGAGCAGGTGAGCAGGTGAGCAGGTGAGCAGGTGAGCAGGTGAGCGGGGCAATAAAACAGACTCGTCTATTTGTCAGGTAAAGCAGACATTATTAAATTGACGAAATTGGTACCGATTGTAATGATGAGTCTGGATGATCAGACAATATACCCCAAATGGTTTGCCACCGATGGGTGGGTATCTTAAATTGTATGTATCGGATACCCCATAGGTGGTACCCCGTGGGTATGTGTAGTCAAAGTGACTACACATACTAAACAGGAGCCTGCCAAAATGGCAGGCTCACCTGCCATTTTGGCAGGCTCACCTAAACTGTTGATATCAAACGTTTTACGACTACAAAATGGACGGATATATGCGCGCGGTTAGGAACCATAGACCGATTTTGACACTTAAACTGCCATTTTGGCAGGCTCACCTGCCAAAATGGCAGGTGAGCCCAAAAGGTGGGTGTAGTCGATATGATTACACCCAAATGGGTGGTATGATGTTCGGTCAGCACCAATCGTCATGATCGGAACCCACCATCCGGGGTGGGGTGCCACCCCCTGGTATCCGGTTCGCATAACATCAACTATGCGAACCCACCACGTAGAGGGGTGATGGTAGTGACGACTGTATCATCAATAGTATACTAGTATACTAAGGTATGTATACATAGGGTGTCGACGTCCCACCCGAAGAGGGGGTCAAAAACGGGGCAGGTGACCGAGACCCCCTAGATACCCTAATCCCCTGCCCTTTTCGCACGGATTTTGAATTTCTGGGAAAGGTATGCCGCGTCGGCCGCCTGCCGGGTGGGACGTGCGCATCGGGCGCACCGGTCCAGTGGGAACATGATGCCGGTCCAGTGGGACGCGGTGTCGGCCTGCCGGACAGGGTGGAAGTGCGCCCGCGTTTATGGGCTCCTAAAAGGGTGATGATACCTAAAAAGGGTCATTGAAACCAGTACACCATTTCCCTAAGTTGTTGCCGTTGCTCAGTTTGAGGTTCAAAAAGGGTCTAATGAAGGAATGACTATATATTCAACTACTATACCTTCTACACAAAAAATAAAACGTATATAGGTATATAGAGGTTCGTCACTTAGGTATTTTTGACCTAAACCTATAACACGCACTGACTTAACAGAAGGGTCAACTGATTTCTAGACCCTTTTACGCCCTTTATCGACTCTGACACCCCTAAGACGCATGGATTCTACCAGCGGGGTCAAAAGTCGCTCAGTCACGAGGTCGCGAGGTCGCGAGACTCCTGTGGCCATTTCTGATTTTTTTTGAGTTTTCTACTTGACGCCGTATTTACACATGGTATACTTGAAATATCAACAATAACCCAAGGAGAGATCATGCAGACAAGAGAAGAATGGCTCATCGCCGCGACGAACCTATTACGAGAAGACTTCAACAATGTGGGGACAGAGATTCCCGAGAAGGTCCACGTCACCTGCGGCTGGCCGAGCCGGGGTGGGCGTCCGGGGAAGAAGCAAGCGATCGGCGAGTGTTTTCCGCCAAGCTGCTCTGAAGATGGGACCACTGAGATGTTCATCAACCCGATGTTGGATGAGAGCCTCAAGGTGCTCGATGTCCTGACGCACGAGTTGGTACACGCTGCGGTTGGTTGTGCCGAAGGGCACCAGGGACAGTTCCGCGTTGTCGCCAAGGCTCTCGACCTCCAAGGGAAGATGACCGAGACTGTCGCTGGGGAAACTCTGCTCGTCCGACTCCGGGAAATCGAGAAGCAACTTGGTGCCTTCCCTCACTCCAAGCTGACGCCCAAGGCGAACAAACCCCAGTCGACGCGGATGCTGAAGGTGACTTGCCCGTCCTGCCAATGGTCTGCGAGAACTTCGCGGAAGTGGATCGACCTGGGTCTGCCGACCTGTGCCTGTGGTACTCAGATGGAGGAAGTATAATGGACCGAGAACGAATCAAAATCCAACACATGGTAGACCAGGTCTGGCAAAGTCTGAAAGAAAACCGCTCTCATATCGAGAGGATACTCAGAGGTGACAATCAGGACGGCGACAAGTTGATCGTCGATGCCACCCTGAATTACGTTATCTCGATGATGAATATCTCGGACTACGACTTGGAGGAAGAGTGACATGATAGACCAGACCAGCGATGAGCATCCCATCTACAGTAAATGTATCAACAGATACTGGTGTACTTTTGCGAAGTGTCTGAACACGCCCTACTGCCGGAATTACAATCCCTCACACGAGCTAATAGACTTGACTCGCAAGATTATCCAAGAGGGTATCGAACGCCGGAAGTTACCAGAGAGAGTTATCTACCTGATAGAATCAAAAGAGTACGACCACGTCTGTGGTCTTTGGACGAATGTCGACAAGATGACCGATTGGGTCCTCGAACAGACATACCCTTGGATCGAGAAGTCACGTAAGACCAACCTTCAAGTATTTACAGCAAGGCACCGAGTCGTCGTTTTCAAGGATGGTAATCCCGAAGTGCGTCAGTATCCCGAATGGTCAACCCTTTTATGGAGAGGTCATGACATCACCTGAACTAATCAGATTAGAGGAAGAACTGGAAGCCTTCGTATGTGACAAGCCCTACATTTGCCACGCCTGTCCCTGTAAGGAAGCCTGCGAAGATATATTGACCCGGCTCTACTTGGAGAAAATCCGGCTGGCAGAAGCCGAACTACTCCACTGTCAAACCTATCTAGCCGAACTTCCTGGGAGATACCATGCGTAAACTCATCTACCTTAAATTTAATGGTGGCACCGTCCATCCGTCATTCACACGTTTCGACTATTTCAACCCAGACCGGTGGGCTGCCAAGCACAGCACGCTCTTGAGCGAGATGGGTATCTTTGGCATCGAGTGGGAATACGTCCCCGATGACTTTTACCTAGACTGGGAGAAATGATGAACGATATCGAAACCCTCAGGAAGGTAGCCCGGGAAAATCTGCCTGTCCGACAGAGCAATTGGCTCGACCATGCGATGAATTTTTTGCGGGTTGACTTCGACGGGATTGGTCTGACTATTCCGAAGAAGGTTTGCATCGTCGTTGACTACCCAGAATACTCAGCAGATTACAACTGGCTGGGATGTCATTGCCTTCGATGGTGGTTCTGCCGTGCGCAACACTGGATTTACATCAATCCCAGTATAGATGGTTTGACGGCTCTCGATATTTTGGTCCATGAACTTGTCCACGTAGTGGTAACCGATGAGCCCAAGGCCCACGGTCAAAAGTTCATGAATGTCACAGAGGATATCGGACTCAACAATGATGGACCAGACGCCGCCGCTGAGAAAGTTTTGTTGAAGCGGCTTCGAGAGATTCAAGAGACTCTCGGACCTTACCCAGTAGTCTTTGGTTGTTTGGAGCTAGTATGACAGATATCGAAACCCTTAGGTGGACGGCACGTGAAATTCTGCCTATCCGACAGAGCGAATGGCTCGACCGGGCGGTGGATACTCTCCGTGTCGACTTCGCCCAAATTGGTGAGACGTTCACAGATAACATTACCATCTTCTCCCAATACCCAGAGGGCAACGAAAGACTTTCAGATGGCTGGCTCGGTCAGTACTTCGCCACGGGCTGTCCCACTTCGGAAAACTTGCACCACTCTTGGATTCTCATCAATCCAACCGTGAATGGCTTGTTGGCTTTGGACATCCTCGTACATGAACTCGTTCATGCGGTGGCCGGTATTATCGAGGAACTTCCTAGTGGTCGGTGGGATAATCATGGACCAAGATTTCACGTTGTAGCAGCGGCTATCGGTATGGACGATACGGGACCGACCGCCGGTGCCAAGAAAGAGTTGTTGAGGCGGCTCCGAGAGGTTCAAGAGTCCCTTGGTCCCTACCCGGTAATCTTTGACTGTTTGGAGACAGTATGAGCAACCCAGAAGAACGAGCGTGCATGAGACCGGTTGGGCCGGATTGCAGATACATAGAACCCGGACTCCACTACTGGTGCGTCAGTAAAGCGTGCTGCCGGTACAGAGGCACTTCAATACCAGGCGTCATCAAGTGTTCGTTTTACCATTCCAAACCTGAACCGAGTCCTTGGTGGGAGGATTTTCTCGTCGCCGCTTTGCTTCTCTTCTTCGTCCTTACCATTTTCCTTGGCATCGGGGTGGTATCATGAAACGCATCATTGTCACAATGCTCGATGGCACCCAAGAGTGCTACAAGATCGTCGAGGATGATTTCGACGTAGCGAACTGGGCCAAGGGTCGGGAAGACTATTGGCATCTTCTAGGAATCGATTTTCACCATGAAGAGCCGATACCATCGAGCCAGATACACAACGTCCCTTAGGTGTACCTAGTAAGCATGATTGAGAACTTCCAACTCCGACCATGCTTCGCATCCATCATAGTCTTGATGGGGTTCTATTGTGTGCTCGATACGGAGAAGGCCGCACGCGAGACGAACTCGACTCTCATTTTCACGATGAATAGGTCGTGAACCTACCCAACAACAGGCTAGAAGTCGGGACAACATCTCGAACTCCACACCACAGACAAACATTAAACGATCGCGGTCTGTGTAGCCATCCGTATCTATCCAAAAAGGTAAGAAATCTTGATTCATGTCGCTGCCTCCAGGAGGTCCACGGCTTTGTTGATATCTGGAACCTGTACGTCGTGGTACCAATGGTCCCCTGATGTGATGTCCACCTGCGCGCCAGCCGGGAATGCTATGACTCCCTCGGCTGTGTGTAGGATGATTGGTTCTTGGAGTATACCTCTCATACTTCTCTCCTATAAAGCACTTTGTCACCCTGAATCACGAGGTCTGTGTAGCTACCGTCCAGATATCCTTCGCACCCCTCTTCATCACAGAACTCATCGACGTCTTCGCCTATCCCATATAACGTCTCCACACAGCATCCACACAGCATGCTAGTAACTGTGATGTCATGTACATCAACGTCTGGGTCGAGGTCAAAGACAATGACCCCTGTTGGACAATCTGCCAAGATTTCCACAGTCTGTTGTGCATCTTTGATTGAGTATATCATATGCCTTCCCTGTAAAGAACCTTGTTACCTTGGATAACCATCGCGACGATATCGTTCACCAAGAGATCAGCACCACACCGCCCACACTGACAGGGAATAGGGTAGGTGCCAATATAGACAATGGTCTTGCGACCTCGGCACTCTTCACATTCGAGGACGGACACCGGAATCTCATCCGGGTCGACCGATTCATGGACATCCAGTTCGATTGTCTCTGCGTGCTCAAAGGCGTCGTACAGAGCCTCTCGACATTCTTTCGCTGTTCTTGCTTTTTTCATCTGTTCTACCACTCCCGGTCATAGTTCCACAGGACGATACCTTCCATGACAACCATGTCAGCCGTGAAGCCGCTCAGGTCTCTATTCCCGCAGAGACATTTCTTTATAACGAGCATCCCCAATTTGTAGTATCCTTCCGCCCCACAATCACATTTTCGGTATGCGTACACTATCTCGTCCGCATCGAGTGATGGGTCTACATCAAGGATGAGGCAGCCCTCTGTCCCAGTAGCTTCCTTCAGCGCGTCTTTTGCCTGGTAGTAGTCGTTGATAATCAATGGTCTAGCCTCCGATGTTTGGACACAGCTTTCGCGGCGTCTTTGATGTTAGTGAAATTGGCTTATTCAATGGTCCCACCTTCCTACTGGATTTGAGCAACGCTCGATGATTTCGCCAATGTGAAACGGTCGAAATTGACCAGTCAACTGAAGTGCATTATCGATGCCTATGTCGATGCTATTCCTGTATGGCCAGATTTCATCAAGCATTTCCTCCGCAAGCGAGTGCGAATGTCCATAGCAATGTATGCCACCATACTTTTGTTTCCGCCACGCTACCAATGGGTAATGGCTGATGTGGAAGTGCTTCCCATTGAACCCCTTGAAGAGCACATCCCGACACTCGGACACATGTTTCGCCAGCGAAGGTGCATCATGATTGCCTAACGCCACCATGATGCTACGCACATTCAATCGGGAACGGAAGTGTCCAACTCGACCGGACTTCCAACAGAAGTCACCGGCAATCACGAGGGTGTCACTGGGCTTCACCATTTTGTTGATGGTGTCAATAAATTGGTCTTCCATGGTGCGAAGGTCCCCGAACGCTTCTTTACGGTGAGGCATGTGTTTGAGGATATTCGCGTGGGCGAAGTGTAGGTCGGCTGTAAAGAATACATCGCTCATTGGATTTCCTCCCGGTACTGTTTCATCTTGGACACGGTATCGGGATCACGCATGAAAGTCAAAACGAGACTATTCAACGCAACGTCACACTTCTTGCAGATAGGTCGATAGAGACCATCAGCACAAGCATTCCACTGCATGTGTGCTGGTTCCCCACACCGTGCGCATGGAAGCCTCTTAATGCCCACTTCAGTATAGGGCCTCTTTCGACCATGTCGCATCAGACACTCTTTTTCGCTGACATTGCTAGGCGTGCTTCGCGGAGTTCCTTACGTTTGGCGAGTACTTCTTTTCGCCTGTGAGATGTATAATCCTCGCTGTTCTCTTTCCACCAGGCATCATATACACGGAGACACTTCTTCATTTGATTTTCGGTTCTTTCTGTCCCACTATCGCCTTTGACAGCTTTTAGAGGAGTCGTGAGGATGTAAGTATTTAATCCCCGTTCCTTTGTAGACATGTTTCCGTCCCCTCTGAAGACACGTCCCCAGAAAACTTTAGCAGCCTCCCTATCCTCCTTGAAACACAACCACATCGAAGCGAAGATGCTGCCTTTTCGGAACTTTTCTTTAACGAGCGACGTGACTTCCTTTGAGTCATAAATTTCTCTAACGAATGCACAGTAGTCATCATTCAGGGGGAGTTCTTGAGCACGCTCTTCAACACTAACCTTCTTGTCATAACTGGGTCCATACTTCCCACAAGAGATACCAGTAACACAAGGTCCTATTAGTGAGACAACGGCCTTTTTCAAACTGGGTACATAGGCAGCTACTGCTTTGTAGTTATCGGATGCCAATCGAGTGGTGAGCTTGCGATCATAAGTGGCATAGATGCGAGACATCTCAAGTAGGGTGTCGCACTCCCAGAAGGTACATGAGATTCTGATGTCACCATACACTAATGAGGGGTCAGAGAACAGCGTGCTAGTATTCTTCCCATTCACACGGTAGGAGAGTCCATCTTCTAGGCAATAGATGATTCCCCATTCACAGGAATGGAAAGTCCCTGCGATGATGTGGGACCGTAAGTCGGCCATTTTCTTGGGTCTTACCTTGCAATCAACTCCGACGGGTGTTAGTGCGAGATGCGCGGCGGCCTTTTCGGGGGTCACAGAGAAGGTTTGAGTCTTAGTGATCTTGTACGACATGGTTTACTTCCTTATGCTTTTGAGTTGATCAATGAGTTGTTTCTGGAAATGGATAATAAGGGATTTTGTCGATTCGACTAAGTAATCCTCACTTTCTAGGGTGTCAAGGTGTTGTTTGATGGTCACCTTGATAGCTTTGATTGCATCTTTGACCAGACGCTCACAGTTAGCTTTTCCATTTTGGGGTTTCATTGGAGCCTCTGGAGAGCCCTCCCTCGGAGTCTTTGGTGTCCTCGGAGGCTCTGGTGTCTCTGAGGGCTCTGGTGGGGCATCCTCGTCCACTGTGGGCGAATCTGGTGCAGAGACCTTGGCGATAGTTCCATCTTTGAGTTTCTTGGCTATCTTCCGTTGTTCTCTGACTGTCAACCCCGCCAGCCGCTTCAGTTCAGCCCGATTGTCGCAAATCGGCAACCCGGCAATCGTCTCTTGGACTCCAGGGTCTAGGTCTCTGGCAATCTTGATGATGGCATAGGCTAGTATCCTGCTTGTACCAAGCAATCGTGATATCATGGCCCCGAAAGTTTGTAAACTTTGTTTACTATCTCTGGACCCCTTCTCTGGGCCATGAGTAATCGGACCATGCTCAATCTCCCAGAGTTCCCGACGTCGCAAAGCGTGCTGAGCCGCTTGCAACTTATTTAGTGGCATCTGCTGGAAGTTAGCCTCGATTTCCAGTTTTTCGGCTTCGAGGTCACTGAGGTCCTCCCACATGGTGATATTGATTTCTTCCCAGTCAAGGCACTCAGAGGCGGCACCCAAACGATGGAGACCATCAACAAGGATGTTACCCTCTCGGAGTATGATAGGGGTAATTAACCCCACATCATCCATTGAGGCTGCTTTTTTGAGCACATCCTCATCATCACGTTTCCGTTTCCGGTCGAGGATAACGATGTCAGCAATCTTGACTTTCATAAGGCGCGTCTCTCCCTTCGTTGCAGTTAAAGTTATTCCGAATGAAAATCAAAGAACATCCAGCGACCGAGATGGTCGATGACTTCATCATTATTGATGTGCCGTACATACTTCCGCAAGGCAACCCAAGAGTCGAAGATGTGTTCATGGGGTATACACCCTAGAATCCAGTCCGGGCAATCCTGTTTCGATTGTTCCATGTGAACCAAGAGTGGCTTGTTCTGGTCATTTGCCTGTTTGAACTCAAAATAGGTGCCACAAGCGTGGACCCCTATGTCAATGTTGACGATGAGGAAGTCACTGATGTTGACGAGCCTCATATCGACATCACGGATGGGTGCCATCTCATCAGCGACGAGGTCATACCAACCGGCAGCTTTGTTAGCTCGTCGCTCACGTCGAGACTGGGCATCCTCAGCACCGAAGTCACATGGCTTGTGCGTCGGGTCGAGCCAGACGATGCCGAGGTCGTCTAAATGGTGGCGAATTTGTCGCCGCCAAGTCTCGCCATCATCTGGTACACGATCAATCGCACCCGCCAAATAACATCGTGTATGCTTCAATCTATTCATGATAACTCCAATCGTTTCTTGGTGATGGCTTGTGCAGCTTCTTCAACCGTGTCAAAGTACCCGAGTAAATACAATTTCTTATCCAGACTGAATCGTGCATGAAATCTATCCCCATAGATTGAAACACCATTCACACCTGTAGTGTTGGTATGCCTTAATCCAGTCTGGCGTTTTCCTCCGAGATGTCTCCATGATCTACCACGTTTGATAGCTCTAATGGCCCCTTCACTAACGTCGTATTCTTCACCGAGTAAAGTATAGGATTCATTCGACGCAAGTATTTCTTTTACTTGCCCTTCAGTGAGGATACTATGATGTCCTTCACCCCTGGATTGCCTACCTTTGGAGACTTTATCATCTGAATTATCTTGGTCAGTCCCTAACCAAAGATGCAATGGATTAACACACCCCGGATTGTCACATGAATGGCAGACAAATAGTTCGCCAGGGTCTTCATTCACAATAGCATACGCTATACGATTGGTCCTATAGGTAGAACCATTTATTTCAAAGTTACCATATCCACTAGCATCAAGATAAGCAGTCCATTCCCAACACTCACCGGTCTTGTCGACTTTCGACCAGAAGCGTTTCAAATCATTGTCGGTGAGTGTTGGTATCGGTTTCATAGTAACCCTTCGTAACAACTGGCTCCGATACGTGCGACACCTAGATCGAGAAACTGGGCAACGTCAGCATAACAACTTATACCTCCCGATGCCTTGACACCAACGCCAGTGCCACGTACGGCGGCAAGCATTGTTCCGACAGTTTGACAGGACGCACCACTCTTACCATATCCTGTCGATGACTTTACGAAGTCGACTTCAGCGGTTACACATTCCTGACAGGCTATGAAGATTTCATTGGGCGAGTAGTAGCACACCTCCAAGATGGCCTTGACCAGAACGCCATGGGCATGTGCCATCTCGCAGATGCCTTTCAATTCTCGAAGGATAATCCCCTGGTCACCACTCAAAAACCGTCCAAAATTGAGTACTATATCCAACTCCGTTGCTCCAAAGTCGACAGCCCTCTGAGCTTCCCTCAGTTTCGCCTTTGGGTCGACGTTCCCGAATGGGAAGGCGATAACAGACGAGACGTTGGGATGGTACTGCGAAGCCACACCGACGTTGACGGAGGCTACACAGACACTCTTAATCATATTATTTAGACAATAGGTGGCACCCTTTCTGATATCGTCCGACCCTGCCAAGGGATTCAAAACGGCGTAATCCAGAACGGCGGCGATTTGTGTAGGACTATAGTTCATGGGTTCCTCTATGTGATATTTGCCAAGTTGTCAATGACATAAGTATCCAGCCTTCTTTGCGAATCCTTGAGCTTCTCGCGAGCCTTTTGAGTTTCCTTTTCCGCTTCGGAAAGCTCCTCTTGGATGGAGTGCCACTCATGTAACAATTGTTCGCCTTCGTATGTCATTGACGCCACCACACCTTTCTGTACTCGGGGCACTTCCCTTCGACATTTCGCATATTGCAACTGTATACCACTTTGCGTGTCTTCCCTGTGACGAAATTTGACCTTTCATTCTGTATATCTTTTGGTGTTCGACAGGATGGTTCAAGTCTAAAACGACCCCACCAATGTTGTCTAACTGCATATTTGCATTTGACACAAATATGAAGTTTCGACCTCAGCTTCCGAAATATATCATACCAGATGACGAGGATAAAGCAAGCCGCCACCACAATAAAAGCAATCATCATGGGTCTCTCCTTGTCAGAAGTTCTTGTTCTAATCGCATGTTAGCCGCTTGGTAGACGTTTAGGCTAACCTTTAATTGGTGATTCTCCTTGAGTAGGTCAGCTATCCGTTCGGACTGACCGACCATGAGTGTCTCCATTTTATATACTAGACTGGAGAGACGACTATCAACGTCTACGTGGTTACTCATTACAACTCTTTCATAAATTGTCCCATCCTGAAGTTGAATATACGAATCCCCTAGTACACCATGTCCACAGCAAGCATTCATCACACCAGGCAGTGTACCTAGACAGGAGTCGCGACCCTCGAAGGTACTTGGTAAGCCACAATAGCCACATGGGCGGTCCGGTCATCTTCCACACTATCCGTCATCATAAAACCATTTGCCAGTGCTAGTATCCTCCGTAATTCTATGCCCTCGCCAGTTATCGTGCGGTGTCATCGGAACCACCTCTTTTTGTAGTGAGTACACTCACCAAGGTTGTTACGACCACTGCAAGGGTAATGTGGTGCGGTCACCCTACCCGTAATACAGTCAATCTCAATTCGATCACTCGGGTTTCGACACCAGTGCTTCACCCCTTTGACATGTGGACGTCTATTACTGTAGTATCTACACTTGACACAAACAGCAAACTTCGACTTCGACTTCGACTTCGACTTCGACTTCGACGTGGGTCTAAACCAAACACGCCAAAATCCAATAGCCATGTAAGCGACCAAGAAGCAACCCGTAAGTAATCCTCCGATTAGAATGCTCTCGATGGCTATCATATGATCCTCGCTGCTGGGTACTGCCAACTGTATGCCACTCTCCCATCGGGGAACCATATCAATTGGCGGATATCATCAGAGTCTGTTGTCTCTGTTAAACAAGTACCTATAGCGGCGTTCTGACCTAGGTAGGAATAAACAACACCCCCGTGGGGCAACTCCAGAAGTTTTATAGCTCCCTTCATAGCAAGGTAGTGATGGAGAGCCTTGGCGGCACCATGTGGTTTATGTTCTCTTACCCAATCCCCAATTTTTGTGTTTTCACATTGTCCTGGCATTTCGACTTCGCGGAATGTCGTCTGAAGAATTCCAGCGTTGTTCGCCCTGATGATGATGGTCTCACAGGTCTCGGGCAGGTACGCTCCCGCCTTGGTCATTGTGCAGCTAAGTCTCACGTTTAGACCAATGTCCATCAGCATCGATGCAGTCTTCCAGTAATCATAGTTGGTATCCTTGATACCCATGATTTCGTTACTAGCCTTGTGCCAATTATCAGCAATCGATAGGCTCACCAAGGTGAGGCCCTCATCCCGCCAATGGCGGAATTTGTTCAGATTCTTTTTGACTAGTACACCATTTGTCTGCAACTCGATGAGAGGGAACCTGAAATTGATGGCTTCTATGTACTGCGTAATCTGTTCCGTAAAGAGCAGCGGCTCACCTTGTCCAGTGAGGTTCACAGTGAGCAGTCCATCACTTGCCATGTCAACGATACGCAAACATGTTTTGAATTTACCTGGGTGAAATTCAATAGTATCCGAGACCGGCGATGCAGTCATTTTCGCGATACAAAATCGACAGTTTGCGTTACAACGCTGGTCCCCGACGACGATTGAGAATGTGCGAATTTTCATAGCTCACCCCATGCCCATACGAGAATAAATAGTGCAGGGATTGCCCAAAGCACAAGCACCCCTATCAAAAGTCCAGCCGTCGTACCTTTTTTGTAACTCATTCTATTCTCCATGTTATAGGTGCGTCTGTCAAAGTCACTTGGTCACAGAACTCTCTGATTGCCCAGTTAGCAACAGCGATGGTTTCCTGCATGTTTGCCTGATTCTGACCAACGATGATACCAGTGATATCCTCGCCATTCATCAGAGGCACACCAACATAATTTTCATCTACCCCCGTAATCATGAACCAGTTGTCGTTTATGTAGTCCAGTATCTCGACAGGCATTCTTTCAGTGGCGGTGACAGCCGTCGACTCGGTTTGAGGTGGAATACTGGGTGCATCACTGATGGGCCAACCCCTACTGAAACCTGGCTCACAAGCAAGTGCCACGAGACCCCATTCTTTGCTAGTGGCGATCACTTCACCAGTAGCGGTCCATTCACCGGCCCCAATGATAATCTCTTCAAAGCCTCCCACGAAAATCATCTGACTGGTGAGGATGAAAGTCATTCCGTTGGCTTCGACGACAACACCTTTGCCGTAGTGCTTATGTTCCTTTTGGACGGCTTCTACCTTAACGACACAATCCTCAATGGTAAGGGGTACCTGTTCAATCGGCAGCGGTGGTAATTCTGACATCAACCCCCTCGCCAACCCTATTAAAAGCAGAGTGGCAAGAACTATTGCCCCCACGATGGCAAAAAACGCCATCCCTGCTGTCAGCTTGTTGTACAAGGTTTCCTTATTCACGGTGTGTCTCCAGTGCATCTTGAAGGGCAGCAAAAGATACCATCACACATTCAATGCGTTCGGTATCAACATCCAATCCAAACAGGTTGAGCATGTCACCCTGTGTAAACGCTCTCACTTCTCCTACCCGCCTGGCTTCAACATGCTCAGCGAGCATCGAGGCAGCCGCTTGCGAGAAACAACATCCACAACCCTCCCACCACATTCCGAGAATCCTGGAGTCTGTTGAAATACGTACCCAACATTTAATCCAGTCATTGCAAGGCTTGTTTTCGCCTTTGCCTATTAGGAGGGAACAGACTATCCCTGACTTCGTGGGTATGTGTCGATGATATGGTTGTGAGAAGTGCTCAAGTACTCGTTCTTCCTTTGGGGTTGGCATCATTTATCCAATTGCTGTTTGTACTCATCACGCTCGCGGCGGGTAGCCTCCAAGTCGAATATGAGGTAATTCACATCAAGTCGAAGGTCGTTGAGTGCTAACTTAATCAGACCTAGGAGTTTTTCTCTGTGATTAAGAGTACTGCTCAATCTCTCCAGAGATGGGTACAAGGAGGCTTGTACCTCTGGTGATAACTGTACAACAACTTCTGCCAGTTCCTGGAGTTGATCATTTGTTTTCTCTTCAGCCATCTATGGACTCTCCTGGTAGATTTGACTTGTATTGCATGACCCGCTTGTCGAGCTTAGCTGCTTGTGCTGTGAACTCACGGTCGCTCTTGTTCGCTTCCTTGATTCGTATACATTCGATATCGAGAGGGTCACTGGTACGGTATAGGGCATCCCGATACTGGTCGAGAGGTCTCGGACCCTCGGACATGTCAATAACGTACTTCCCAGCCGAGATGAATCCGTCCTTACAGAGCAAATCCAGTATCATTCCCAGATTCCGTGTCCTACGCCCTCGTCGGATACCATCTACTTGTTGCCAGATGTTTGGGACATCTGGCAGGATTCCAGTAACATCGAACTCAGGTGTCATCCCACCCCTCGCCCCGATTTGACGTTTGATGTCATACTCTTGCATCTTGAAGACCTTCGACAGGTATGCTTGCAGGTCCCCGAAGCGTACCCGACACACCAACGTCACTTGCATATCCAGACTGGGCTTTGGTCCGGACCATGGTTTCACGGGTTGAGGTGGTTTGTAGTGATTCCTATGAAGCATCAGTTTCCTTTCGACCTGGGCTGTATCGACCTTCCTTACTATATTCTACAGGATTTAGAGCCCTGGTAGCCCAGAAAATCCTAGAAAAGACACGAAAAAGCCTTCTGAGACCCTCTGAGGTCCGATTTTTCTGATTTTTCTGGTTATTCTGACAAAATTACCAGTTTCCTGCACATTTTACCCCTGTTTGGCGCTATATTATATAGTACTGGGATATACCTCTTCATCACAGGATGCCAATATGCGTATAAACGACCTCTCAGACCCGCGTCGATGCCAGGGAGCCGCCCAGGACGGGCAGTGTAGAAATCTCTCCGAACACGGGAGTAAGTATTGTAAGCACCATGGTGGTGTTGACTATCTTCCCGCTGAGCAAGAACGTGGGTTTCTATTAGCAAAAGCCGACGACAAAATCCGGCTGACGACTGTGTCCAACGAATTGGAGCCCGTGAAGGAACTCCGGGATACGATCGCCTTAACCCACATGCTCATCGAGAAGCGATGGAACATGATACGGGTTGAGAATGATTTGCTAATTCACTGTGGCCCTCTAAATCAACTCATTCAGACGATGGAGAAGTTGATCAATTCTTGCCACAAAATCCAAACCAATCTGGGTGAGCTACTGGCTCGCCAAGCAGTCCTTGCTCTGGCTAAGGAGTTGGTGGCTATTGTCATTGATGAGTTGCAGGGTATTGAAGACTACGAAGAAATCATTGACCGCATCACAACACGTCTGGTTGACACCATTCGCAAAGCGGATAATATCCCAAAAGACTACCCCGCTCTCCCAGCACCTGACTAGCATGATCCCGGCGACATAGTTACGACTGAACTGTCGGATTACGACTCCTCATAATACTCAGGTGACATGTGAAGCTTTTGAAACTCTGTGCGTGCGGAAACTTGATTGAGTTCGGAAACGAAGATTGTTGTGAGGACTGTTTCGTCAAGAAGACGGAACGATACCACGGACGCTCACAGCGTGTCAAATCACTCCCTTGGTTGAAAGAGACACATGAAGAAAATCGAACTAACGCAAGGCAAGTTTGCTCTGGTTGATGACATCGACTACGAATACCTTTCTCAGTGGAAATGGTGTGCTCATCGGGAGGATAATGGCTTTCGACCAGTCCGAGGTGTACGCAGAGGGGGGAAGGCAAACAGAAATCATCCGTATGTACACAGTCATCGCCAAGCGGATGGGAATCAATACCACACGTATTGACCACAAAGATCAGAACCCTCTCAACAATTGTCGAGAAAATTTGAGAGCAGCAACACACAGTCAAAATCTACACAATCGTGGGTCGCAGAAAAACAATACGACTGGTGTCAAGGGTGTTCACTTTGATAAAGAAAGACGTAAATACATGGCTAAGATTCAGTTGCAAGGTAAGTCATTCAACCTTGGGCGTTTCGACACCCTTGCTGAAGCAGAGAAAGTTATAGTTGCAAAACGAAAAGAACTCGTTGGAGAATTCGCATGTGCATAGGAGTCTGTAATGGACAAAATCAAAACCGGCGATTTAATTGCGTTCAGTGGATTCGGTCGTAAGAGTGTCCTCGTTAATCTCGCGACGTTTGGTTTCCCCTACTGGTGGGCTTCACACGTTGGCATCGTCGGTGAGCACAAGGGGGAGCAACTGCTCTTTGAGTCGACTACTTTGTCTAACGTCCCTTGTGCCATCCAAAAAAAGCCCTTCAAGGGCGTCCAGAGTGTTCGCCTCCCGGACAGAGTTAGGTCGTACAACGGTCGTGTGTATCACTACCCCGTGTACAGACCCCTGTTCGGTTTCGAGGCTGACCGTCTGAATGAATTCTTGCTCAGCAAGATAGGCGTTCCCTACGATTTGCAAGGTGGTATGCTGTCAGCGACACACGGGATATCCTGGTTGGAGTCTCGCTTCAGAGGGGAAAATCTTAATTTTATCTTCTGTAGTGAATTGGTCGCAGCCGCCCACGCGAATATCGGTCTGTTACAAACATCCAGTGCTTCGAGATGGAACCCCAATCGACTCATCCGGTATGAGCGGAGAAATGGTATCCTGAGACGAGCAAGGAGACTGAAATGCGAAAACTTCTGATAGTAATGGTCTTACTGATGTTCGTAGGATGTGATGACCAAACAATCACAATCGATTTTGGCATGGCTGTACCAGCCTTCTCCAATCCCAACTATGACTACCCCGATTACATGGCAGAGAGGCCGACAGTCAACTTGGAAGAAGCCTTCCGGGAAGAAAACTGGTTAGGTCCACAGGGTGAAGGCAGTTGCGTGCATGCTACGCTAATTATGTTGTTTCGGTGGCAAGGCCAATTTGAAATGGCCGACTACTGGAAAGCAAATCACGCCGACGGCGAGTATGCTTCAGCCCTGGCTGATAAGATGGACAGAGCAGGCGTTAGATATGCCTACACTTCAAGAGAAGACGGTATCGAATTTCTTGAGTGGGCATGTGAAACACGTCGTGGCTGTGGGGTCGCCGTCAACAACCGTGCTCATATGGTTATGTTGGTGTATCTCGACGATGAGTATGCTTGCGTCCTCGATAATAATTTTCCTAAAGAGTTCAAATGGATACCGAGAGATGTGTTCATGGCAGACTGGCTAACGTCCGGCTCATGGGCGGTTGTTCCGATTTACACCCCACCCCCACCGATACCTTTTGATTAGGAGACAACTCCATGGCGATTACTTATCCGACACAATATGATGCAGGCGATGGCGACAATGATGTTCCGAAGAGACCTGTGGTCAGTCCTGTTCCCGTAGCTGTTGATGCCAAGTGGACTCTCAGCAACGTCACCATCGCAGCCACCCTTTTGGATGCGTCCGCTGTTGCTGCTGCGAGTTACGCCAAACGATACATTCCAGGAGTGCTGGAAGGGCATCTTCACAAGCTCACCGTCGTGGTAGCTGCTCTGAGTGGTGACAACGAGGTCCAAACAGTATCTATCGACAACGCAAGTTCCGGCGGAACATTCACTTTGACTGTCGAGGGCGTGGCGACAGCAGGAATTGCTTGGAATGCAGTCGCAGCCGACGTCAAGTCAGCCATTGAGTTGATAACCCTCGCTACGGTCGCCGTGACTGGTGGAGCCGGTCCCTCTTCCGACTGGGTTGTTGAATTCCAAGGAACTCATGCCGGTGTAGCCGTCGATATGATGGTTGGTGATGGGGCATTGCTCACTGGTGGTACAACAGTTGTTGGCGTCGTTGAGACTACACGAGGTGGTGGTGCTATCGCCATTACCTGGGGTGGCGTCACTGTGGGGACTGTTTATGCGGCTGCGACATACACTTACTATGTCCGACCGACTGATGGAGACCCCCTGACATTCACCACTACTGACACCGCCACTACGTTCTCGATTTCCAGTGTCGTTACTGAGGGCCTTGATCCCATCAACATAGACTTGTTGCCTTCTGAAGTGACACCAGTCGACCTCAGCAGCTAACGAAACCCTTTGAGAGGGAGAACAAATTGAAACGCATTCTTTTAACATTGATGTGCCTTTTGGCCTTCTCGGTGTCAGCATTCGCGGCCGAAGAGCGAATGCTGTCGCTGCCGCAAGACCAGGGGGCTTACTATCTTACTATCTTCGGCGAGCCCACCGACTCTGAGTACATCCAACTGAAAAGCTGGATTGTATCCGACAAAGGTCTCGCCAAACTGAAGTCACAAGTCAGATACAACGAGTACCAACCTGATCAAATTCGCTACCAGCGATATGCTGCTGACATGCCGGGACTACCGTGCATTCGACTTCAAAACGAGAAAGGTCTCGTTGTCTCTGAGTTTTGGGACGAAAATATCCCGTCCACCTCGTTGGCTCTCTACCAGGGTATCAAAGGTGATTTGCAGGATAAGACAAGCTGGGGATGTTTGCGACGGAAGCGTTGTCCGAAGCCCAACCCCGAACCCAAGCCTGAGCCTAAGCCTCCGGTAGTTGTACCGGAACCGCCTGTTGGACCTCCGGTACTCGATGACCCAGATGAGCAACCCAAAGAATCCTATTTGTGGCTCATTCTTGTTGCTCTCGCCATTCTCATTGGGGGTGGAGCGGGTGTTGCCCAAGGGTACAAAGCTGAACACATGGACAAGCCACCTGTAGGCTCCTCGAAACTATAACACTGTTGGAGAGAACATGACTATTTCGTTACTACACATTGTTTGTATCGTACTTGCCGCCCTCGCCGCTTACTTCGCCGCAAAATGGCTGTTCCGGAAGGACACCGAGATTGAAATGCGGCGTCGAAAGGCCATCGAACTGTCCGCCAAACTCACCGCGATGGGCTTCAAAGAGTTGCCCGAGTTATTTATGGATTACGCTGTAGGTGACTATTCGGGGATGTTCTCGAAGATGGCCATGGTCGTTGAGAGGCTCCGAAGCAACGACAAGGACATCCTCGCTGATATGTCGGACGTCTTTGACTACCTTTTGAAGCTGAAACTCGCAACGACAGACGGTCGAACCCTGGTCAAATCGGAACTGGAGTCCGTCGAGAGGATTCTCGCCCCTGAGAAGCCCCCTGTGGCTCCCTAAGGAGGTTCCTGATGAAAAGGCACTTCCTACTCATTATTCTACTCGCAGGGCTCTGTATGGGCTGTGACGGCGTCACAATCGAACTTCCTGGGCAGCCCTCTGTGGCAACTCCCGAAGTCGTGGTGCCTGAAGCACACATATTACCTATGTCAGAGCTAACGCGGGAAGTGCTCTTCTTCACCCAGCCGGGTTGCCCGCCATGTGAGCAGGCCAAGCCGCGTGTCGAAGAGATGCAAAAACAGGGCTTGAAGGTCACCGAAGTTGACATCTATGCGCAACCCGACCTGGCACGCCAATATGGTATCACACAGACGCCGACCTTCATCTTCTTGGAAGACGGCATCGAAGTTGAGAGGACAAGTGATATCATCCTCTTAGTTACAATCCTGGTGAAAATACTTGCTTGGATTTTGCCACTCTTCCTATAATCAAAAGTCGACCCTACCAAGGGTCGATTCTTTAGGGCTTTGTTTGAGCGGGAGAGTTCTAAAGAATCGGAGACCAGAGGAGTTTAGCATGTCGAATATATACCAAGAAACTGTTGACCTTTTAATGCAACATCAGAATGTTGCTGTCGGTACAGTCGCAGTCCTTGTCAATCCCTTTGGATTCAAATTCGTCAAGGGAATCCAATTGTATGCACCTGGTATCGCAGACGATGTACCAAATACTTCCAGTATCTGGATCGGAAGTTCTGGTGTCACCGCTGACCAAGCTCTCGAAACTGGAGGATTTCCACTTGTCCCGGGGAGTTCTATTACACTCCCTGCTGAGACTGTCAAAGGCTTGTATGTCATATCAGCAGCGCCAGGTCAAATACTCACATGGCTAGGAGTCTAAATGTCGAATCTCAAGTATACACCCCCCCCCCCCCCCCCCCCCCCGCCCCGCGCGGTTCCGTCCCCCCCACCCACAACACACCCCACCCCCCGCCGCCGCGCCGACGGGCGTGC
>SDBT01006286.1_pt1 | contig 19752 bp, 17 predicted proteins | sample 2277101 | NCBI WGS metagenome assembly SDBT01 (sample SAMN10404973, study PRJNA504765) | marine sediment metagenome | isolation source: marine sediment core GS10_PC15, 103 cmbsf | place: Arctic Ocean: Southern Knipovich Ridge | collected 2010 | reverse complement strand
TATGAAGGTAAGAAAAGCCCAACATAGGCCCGTAACCTTAGGGACCTTGTCTCTTGATATCTAAAAGGAGATGGCTATGACTGCAGCTAGAGTTATAAAATATCTAAAGAAACAAAAAGTGAAGTACACCATTCTCAAACATGCCAGCGCCTACACTGCCCAGGAAGTTGCCGCTTCCGCCGGGATTCCCGGAGATCAGCTCGCCAAAGCAGTGATGGTTAAACTCGACGGCGAAATGGCCATGGCCGTCTTGTCTGCTACCTGCCGGATCAACTTCGATCACATGAAGAAAACCTTGGGCGTGAAAAAAGCCGAACTTGCCACCGAAAAGGAATTCACCGACCTCTTACCAGACTATGAAGGAGGAGCAACACCTCCCTTCGGAAACCTTTATGATATGAAGGTTTACCTGGATGAAGCCTTAACCAAGCAGGAGTTAATTGCCTTCAGCGCCGGCTCCCATACCGAACTGATCCAGCTTAAATACAAGGATTTTGAGAAACTGGTGAAACCGGAGATCTTCCCCTGCTCGTTTAAGCCCTAGTATCTGGGGCGCCTTGTTTTCTGGGATGGAATGTATCTGGTGAATTGAAATCCCGGTCCTCAGTCAGGCACGAAGTGCCTCCCCGTCCTCCGTCTCCTGTCCTGAACGAAGCGTAGGGTCGGTCCCCGGTCAGGACGCGAAGCGTCCCCCTGTCCTCCGTCACCGGTCCTCGGTCATTATCTCCAAGTATTTAAGGAAGTTCATCCTCTGCTTTCCCACACTCATCTGTATCATAAGAGTTACTAGCTCTTCTGCCCCGGGCCAGGCAGAATGTGATCTTTGAATTGGGGTTTTTTATTGGTAAATTAGGGTGGGAGCGGGTTTGTGCCCTATACAAAGGCGAGGTAGAGATCCCTTCTGATTTTTCGGGAGTGCTCTGGATCCAGATCGATACCGCAGGCGCCTGGCAGCTGAAACTGGCCAGGGAGCTTAAGGCGGCTGGGATTGAGCTTGATTTGAATAAGTTATTATAAATTAATCACATTTCTCTTTCGAAGATGTAGGATTGGCCATCACAATGGAAACAACGATCAAGAATCTGGACTCGTTTCATGCTAATCACATCCTTTAGGTAAATCAAAAAATCCCACCTCGAACCCCGCCTGTCTGGGCTGAGATAGGCTTGACTTGGTTGATGCTCTCCACACGTGGAGAACCAGTCCTTTATCCCACTAGTGGGACTGATCCCTCACCCTCCCTGGGCCCGGGAGGAGAGCTAGGTATAGGTATCAAATAAACACCCCCAGGTTCACTTAGGGATATCTATACCATCATATATAAGGAGGTCTGTTTTTTTGAGAGGAAAATTCAGAGTAGTATTGTAAGTTTAATTCAGTATTCCCAATTCTCATGTACCAAGGGAGCTTGATTGAGTTCATCCCGGTGTAAACGCCATCTGGGCATAAACTGCTCCATAAGAGATACAAACCGGTCGTTGTGGTGATGTTCCAATAAATGCACCATCTCATGAACAATAATGTATTCCAAACACAAGGGTGGTTTCTTTGCTAATTCAAGATTAAGCCAAATCCTTCTATCTTCGACCGTGCAAGTCCCCCATTTAGTTTTCATACGCTTCACGCTCCAATCCAATACTTCCTCACCAATAATATCTTCCCACTTGGATATCAAGTCAGGAATTACTTCTTTCAGCTGCTCACGGTACCATTCCTGAAGGACTTCTTGCCTTTTCTTCCAGTTACTTCCATCTCGAACATAGAGATCGATTTTCGATTTATTGCGAAGCTCCACCTTTGGTGGAGCCTGGTGGTATGCCACATTCAGGAGATACCGCTCTCCCCATAAATAATGGCTCTCTCCTGTAACGTACTCCCGGATGGACTGGCGCTCCTGTCCTTCAAATATGGCCTGCTGGCGCCGGATCCAGGCTATTTTAGAGATCACCGCCAGGCGCACTGCCTCATCGTCCACCAATAACGGGGAGGACACCCGCACACGACCATTAGGTGGATGCACGGCCAGATGCAGATTTTTAATATCTTTCCGGACAACCTCCACTTCCAGGCCGCTGACCTTTATGGTGTGCATCTAGTATTCTCTCTGGTTCTTGACCAGTTCAAAGACTCGCTCTACTTCCTCTTCATCTTGAAGATGCTGATACAGGACATAGCGGATCTCTCGCTCTTTGATCATATTCCCACGCCAGCTGTCCTTTTTTGTATAACGAATATCCCGGTCCAACGCCAGGGCTAGTTGCTCATCACTATCAAGGTTGTCATACAGCGCCCGCTTGGTGGGAGAGTCCATTTTCTGGGGATAGGTCGTGCTGCTGGCAGGATTCTTGATCTCGATGGTCAATCTAATGATCTCTTCCAGATATTCTTTATACACCAGCGCTTCCTGTTTGCGTTGCTGGATCAAGGTATCCAAAAGCTCGGACATGCGGTCATAATACTTGGGGTTGATAGGGTGTTCGTCAATAATGACTTTGCGGACATTGTTCTCGATCGTCTCCGCCACAGCTTCTTGATTGGTCCGGATTCCTTCTGGCAAATCATCGACTGCGGCTGCCCCCTTGGCAACCACCAACTCAATCAAACTCAAATCATCAAAAGCAGAGATTTTCTCACTCTCTTCAGCCTGGATATAGGTATCGATCAAATGTCTCATAGCCGGTTCGAACATCTTGAGATCGATATAGTCGCCGGAGCTGAGTTTAACTTCCTGGCGGACCTTTTCATAATAAGCTACTTCTTGTTTGATCTCGACGATCTCTTCCGAGCTGTATCCAGCTTCTGGCATTTCATTAGCAAGATTGGCATACGCCCGAATCAGAGAGCCTGTCTGCTTGTAAAGCGCGATTCGTTTAGATTCGTTTTCCTTCAGGGCATCTTTATCAGATGTATCCTCCGCGCAGAAATAGTGCATGTAAGCTAGGCTGTCCTTTGGTGGAGAAACCGGCTCACAGAGGGCTTTGATGGCTTCCCGGGCAGCTTCCAGCCGTTCTTTTCCCTTCTCCAATCGGTCGCTGAGCAGCCCTTCCACATCCTCTTTGTCGTAGCCCTCAAACACTTCAGAGGTATAGTCATGGATGGCGCTCTCCAGGCTTTTGAATAAATCCCGGTAATCCACAATAAAACCATATTCCTTATCAGGTGTATCCAGTCGGTTTACCCGACAGATAGCCTGGAACAATCCGTGATCTTGCATACGTTTATCAATGTAGAGGAAAGTGGCTGGGGGAGCATCAAAACCCGTCAACAGTTTATCGACCACCACCAACAATTTCATCTGCCCAGGTTCTTCAACGAATTTCTTCTTGACCAATTTTTCAAACTCATCGATCCTGTTAACCGCTTCTTCCTCGGGTTGATTGAAAAAATCAGCTAGCATCTTGCGGTATATCTGATACTCGATTAGTCTTTCGGTTTCTCCTTCACCGGTTTCTTCGCCTTTGATGTGATAAATCGATGGTTGATAGGAGGTGATGATGGCGCTCTTCTTTAACCCGCAGCCGACAAATAGTTCATAGAACCGGCACGCCTGATAGATACTGCCGGCCACCAACAAGGCGTTGCCGTGGCCGCTTCGCAAGCGGTCTTTGGTTTCCATATCCAGCATGATGTCCGCAACAATTTTCTCTAGGCGGGATTTAGAACTCAAAACCTGTTGCATCGTCCCCCAGCGCTGTTTGAGCTGTGCCAGAGCATAATCGGTCAAACCTTTAGTCTTGGATCCAAACCATTGGTCTATTTTCTCCTGGGAGGTGATGTCCTGATCCACCTCACGGGCTTCATAACGAAGGTCCAGAATGACACCATCATTAACAGCTTCGTCAAATTTATAAGTGTGGATGTAAGGTCCAAATGCTTCCAAACTGGTTTGTTTATCTACTTTGAGTAGAGGTGTGCCAGTAAAGCCAATGAACATGGCATCGGGAAGGATTTCCTTCATAGCCGCATGAAGTTTACCCGACTGGGTTCGGTGGCACTCATCAACATAAACGTAGAAATCACCTTTAGGCTTGAAATCTGTAGGTAGGCTCGACCGAACCTCGTCAATGTAATCGTCGATCTCGCTATCAGCTCCGGCTTGAGCGCCAAACTTATGCACCAGGGAACAGATCAGCCATGGGGAAGGAGCATTAAGCTTATTGACCAGATCCTGGCCGCTTTTGGTGCGGTAGATCTTCTCATTTACACCTTTGAAGACCTTCTCGATTTGCTCATCCAATTCGGAGCGATCGGTGATGATCAAAACCCGGCCATCACTGATGTGCTCCCGGATCCATTTGGTCAACCAGACCATCACCAAGCTCTTGCCGCTACCTTGGGCATGCCAGATGATGCCATCCTCATGCTGGTAAACCCGCTTCTGGGAAGCCTTGACACCAAAATATTGGCTGTGACGGCAGATCTTCTTGGTGCCGGCATCAAAGACAATAAAATCGTGAATGATTTCCAACAGGCGCTCTTTGTTGCAGAACTGAAGCAGATGTCGGTCCAGGGGATTGGAGATAGTATCTTCCTCCCCCTCCTCTTTCCAAGTCAGAAAGTATTTTTCGGGAGTGTCTATCACACCATAGCGCAGGCCTTCAGTATCATTGCCGGCCATAACTAGTTGGTTGGTGGCGAAAAAGGATTGGATGAAGATTTTCTTTTGATTATCCAGATTCTGGCGGATTCCCTCTCCGATCGAGACCGTGGAACGTTTCAATTCTAGCACACCAAGGGCGATACCGTTGACATACAGCACCACATCCGGGCGCTTGGTATGCTGGCCAGAGATAGTGACCTCCTCCGCGACTCCAAAATGGTTATTTTCAGGATGCTGCCAGTTGATTAGTTTGACTGTTTGAATATTTTTTCCAGGTCCAGGACTGACCTTGACCCCGTAGCGTAGAAGGCTGTAGACTGCTTTATTGACATCGTAGAGGTTTTTGGATTGCTCACCGACAGCCTGCTGGAACTTGTGCAGCGCTCGTCGGATGATTTCCTGCTCATAACTTTGCGATTCAAGATAATCTGTTAAAAAATCCTCTTCGACATTGCTGTTGCCGATCCGGTCTTTCCAATTCCCCAGGTAGTCAAATCCCAACTCATGCTGAAAAAATTGGATAACACGATCCTGGGTCAAGCGCTCCAGCTGGCCGACATCATTCATATGAGCCTTGTATTTCCAGTCAGCAACTCTTGCATAAGTCCTCGTTTTATAGCAATGGTTTTCTGTTTTTTTAATTCAATTGAAACCAGATCATAATCCATATCAAATAAGATATTAGCAATTTCTTTTTGCTCAGAGACAGGTGGTAATTTAATAGAATATTGAGAAACTTGTGGTGAGGTTAATTGGGGTACTCCAGTGCTTTCGCGAACAAAATCAATTTCACCGTTTATAAAGTATGCACAAAATCGACCATCCAATTCAAATTTAGGGGTTAGTACCAGAACTCTACCTATTGCTGTGAAAGGATGGTCCCTGTAAGCAGCTACTCCTAATGTGCCCCTAGCAGTTATTGTAATTGACCCAGCTTTATGATCACAATAATTGCAATATCCATATAGGCTTTCATTTGAAATAGAATTAGAATAGATGGGAAATCTGTACATCGAATCTTGATTGTTTGATGATTTTGTTTGATTATAGTCTCCCCCTGCAGTTATGTCGAAGATATCGCCTATTTTCATTTCTTCCCAGTTTGCATTATATCCAGGTAGTCTTTTCTTCCCTGTAAGCAGCTGCTGCATGGCGCCCTTTTTGATATCGCGTTTCTTTGCGATCAGGTGGTCCAATGAGGTGATATGTTTATTTATATCCCTTATAACATCAGAAATTAAATGTTGTTCTGTGATTGCAGGAATAGGAATCTCCATTTTGGATATCATATTCATTCTTACAGAATCAACAGATGATTTTGCAGTCATTGACATTATTCGATTATAAAAATTCTTGCTGAAAACTAAATAGAAGAAATAGCCATCTAATTCCTCACTGAAATCACTAATTTTGTAAACTCGCTGGTGAAAATCAAACTTTCCATTTATATAATGGAAGACTTTACCTGTACGGACCCCATCTCCAGCAGTTAACACAGCTTCGCCATCAAAGGAATAGTTATTGATTCTCTCAACCGTAGATGATCTAACAAAGAAAGGATAAGTGCCGTCATCTATTCTATCTTGTGTATTTCTTGAACCCGTGCATATTAATGCATGATTTGAAATAAAATCGACATTCCACTCTTTTGGAATTATTCCAATATTAGTCATTTTATAACCAGCTTCTACTCCCATGAAAACCCCATCCTTTCTAAATGGGATTCCACTTTTGCGCTGAGATCATTAACTTCGTTTACTAATACCGGTAAACGAAGTTCGTATCGCTCTGCCAACTGAATTACTCGGTTTGTTAACGTCCTATTAATAGCATCAAGGTCCGATTTAGTACTACACAATAAGGATTTCAACCATTTGTCTTCTACAACAAAATCCTTGATTTTATCTTCGGACAGTTTTTGATACTTATCAAACAAGCTCTTACTAAGCGCTTTCTGAGCCTCTCCAATTTTTTTCTTAACCCTTGTTTCCTGATCAGAAAGATCTAGATAAGACTGAATAACCTCTTTTTCATCGGCGAAATCAGGATCGTCTTGGATTTCTTTCAAACGGGATTTAGCCATCCCTTTGGTGACATTGCCAGCATCACTTTTAGCATCCTCCAATAGCCCTTCTTCGCCCACATGCGCCTCTTCCAATTCTTCCTTTTGTTTTTCTGCTTCCAATAATTCTGATTCAAGCCCTTCCAACTCTTGCTTCTCTGCAGAATAATATCGGTCAATTAATAAATCGGGTGGTATTAGATCTGCCTTATATTTCATCTTGCCGATTTTCAGATCAAACTTATCGGTAGTTTTCCCTTTTATTAGACGCAGCTTACTAGCGCCTTCCCAGCCTTCCTCCAAGATGAGGTACACGTCATCCTGCATTGTTTTTGTCCAATAGGTCATCAAGCCCTGATAGAGATCATACTTATCGATCAGCTCTAATTCAGCAAAGTTAGAGAGTAAATCCTCGGATAACTCCTTGATCAATTTCTTGGGAGAATCCTCTACCGACAAACCAATCAGCCGGGGATGGTGTTTTTCGCTCCACCCCATAAATAAATCAATGACTTTCTCGGAGTAGTCCTTGAATTCCCCATGGTTAAAAATTGTGGTCTTGACCTTATCGGAATCTACGCATAGTTGACTGTATCCTGCCCGTATATTTTCTTCAAACAGAGCGCCTTTTAGAGATGTAAAGACTTTCCAGTATCGATCCAGATCCCCAATATCCCGATTGGGAATTCCTCCCTTCAGGTGTGCCTCAATATCTTGCCGGTCCACCGGCTCTGTGGTGTTAATATAGCGGGGCAGATTGAGGTTGTACTCGTTGTTCTGGATCTCTTCCCTTGAGACCATTCTGGAGTAGCGATCCAATTCCAATTTTTCAGTATAGACGTCGACAATCTTACGGATGTCCTGGTGGCGGAGGCGGTTTTTATTGCCATCCTTGATAAATCCTGCTCTGGCATCGATCATGAAGATGCTCTCCCGGGTAACCGCGTCTTTTTTATCCAGAATCAGGATACAGGCCGGGATGCCGGTGCCGTAGAACAGGTTGGGTGGCAGGCCGATAATGCCCTCAATATATCCACGCTGGATAAGCTCCCGGCGGATGTCCTCTTCAACATTGCCCCGGAACAGCACTCCGTGAGGCAGGATCACCGCTGCCCGGCCAGTGCTCTTGAGCGAGCTGAGGATATGAAGCAAGAAGGCATAATCCCCGTTGCGGTTGGGGGGCACGCCGAACTCAAAACGACTGTAAATATCATTTTCTGGGTCGAAACCATTGCGCCAGGCTTTATAGGAAAAGGGGGGATTGGCGACCACAAAATCAAAGGTTTTCATTCTGGAATCGCCTACCCAATGGGGACGGGCCAGGGAGTTATCCTGCCAGATTTCCGCGGTGGGATTATCGTGGAGGATCATGTTCATGCGGGCCAGGGCAGCCGTGGCATTATCCAGCTCCTGTCCATAGATGGAAACACCTTTTTCCGCCTCGGCAGCGGCCTTGAGCAATAAAGATCCAGATCCACAAGTAGGGTCATAGATGGTCTGACTCTGGCTTTGTGCTTCATCGATTCCCAGCATCTTGGCCATCACCCTGGAGACCTCGGCTGGTGTATAAAACTGTCCCTTGCTCTTCCCCGACTGGGTGGCGAAGTTACGCATCAGATACTCGTAGGCATCCCCCATGATGTCATCGCCTTCCACACGATTACTGCTGAAATCAAGTCCAGGTTCTTCAAAGATCGACACTAGATTAGAGAGTTTGTCAACCATGTCCTTACCCTGGCCTAATTTGTCAGGATCGTTAAAATCAGCGACATCAATCACCCCTTTAAGTTCGTTGGCTTCCGCAAGGGCGCCAATGATTTTGTTGATCTTATCCCCGATATCCTTATCCCCCTTGAGAGCAACCATATCGGCAAATCCCCCTCCTTCAGGAACTACAATCGGGGCATAGGGTTGTCCTGTGTATTTGTCGGATACGTATTTGACGAACAGAAGCACTAATACATAATCCTTGTACTGGGAGGCGTCCATTCCCCCCCGGAGTTCATCACAGCTGGCCCAGAGGGAACCATAGAGTTCTGATTTTTTGATTGGCATATGATTAGCTACCTATTAATAGGGGAACGTCACAGTTTGTTATTTACGCTCATGGACTAAGAAATATCCTGCGGAACTTAGTTCAAGAGTCTCGGTAATAGAAAATATAGAACTTATGGCTTTTAAGTTTTCCATCTCATCAAGGTCAAAATCATTAATCTTGCCAATATGAATAAATACATTCATATACTTTTGAATGCCTTTTTCTGTGTAGTAATCGGGGAGCAAATCGGTTTGATCAGGAGTAGTTTTACTCACTGAGATTATTTTTGCTTGATAAGCTATAGATTTCCTGCGATTCCCCTTGACCAAATATAAATATGTTTCGATACTGTTCTCTATTTGATTATTGATGAGATCTATTCTTTCCTGTGATATGGTTTGCCCCATTTTGCCAAACCAAACAGATCCACGTTTTTTAGTTATATTATTGTGGAGATCAATAACATTACCAACTTGAAACATTGAGTCTGAAAATCGTATGACTAGATGAAATACCTTATCGTCCATGGTCTATATTATACAGAAGATTTCCTCAAAATTCCGGTTGAGCTCACCTATTCAGGCGGAGCGAGAATCCCGAAGACAGAGTGTCCGCTGCAAGGTGTGTTAGGCGGGAGTTAAATCCAGTTTCTCATCAAGGAATTTTTGAAAATATTGTAATGCTACTAATTTGTCCATAGGCAGGGACCTGAAAACATCTTTCAGTGGTGGATCCATTCTTCTAATTATCGGAGCCCAATCAAAATGATCTCCTCTTCGTTTATCTGGATGCACAAGATATTTGTTCAAGTACCATTTCGGTGATTTCCCAATTTCAAGTTTCTTAGTATATGCAACTCTTAGATTATTTGCGATAATCTGATTTTTTTCTCGCCATTCTGGTAGAAAGTCGTCAATACAAATATCGTCCCTTTGCCTTGTACCTAAGAAAATATCAGATAATATTCGAATGTGAAGTGTTTTTACTTCAACCATCGCACTAGTTTGCATAGTGATTAGATTTTGATCTGCTCCTGGTATAGGGAATCCCTGAAGATAACGAGCACCAAAATACATCTGTATCTCATAATTTAATACTGCCCAGTAATCCATAATTTTGCCTCATTTCCAATACAGGATGGACAAATTTTCAATTCACCTGCCTAATCTTTTGATAATGCGCAATTTGGCCAAATAACGGGAAAGTTACAACTTATCTGCTGCTGAATCGCCATCCTTGTACAACATAAAACTTACCTGGTATCGATAAAATTCAATATTTGGAGCAACTTGTAATGCCCGCTTTATTCGTAAGTCATCCTCCAAGGCGATAATTACCCCTCGAACGCTTTGTCCTTCTTCAGCTAACTCCTTGAGCACATAACCCATGTATCGTTGTATCTGCCCAACAACCGAGTCACTTGCGCGCCCTTTTTTGAGTTCTACAACTAATAATTCTTTTTCATCTTTGCTGATTGCCAAAATATCAATTGAACCAGTATCCGTTGGATATTGTTGACCAACTAATTCATCATCATCTTCAAAGATGTCATAGTCTTTTCCAATGGTTGTTTGTTCCCAATTATTTACTAAGAATTCTTCCAAGTGTTTTTCTATAGCAAACACCGATGGATCCTCAACTGTTTCGTCAGTTGCTATCAAGTCTGGTTGGGTATATCCACCTATTAGATTATTTATTTCCTCTGCATATTTAGTCACATTACTTACAGTTCCGATAGAGCCAGTTGAGTATTGCAACGCTTGGCTCATCTCGGTGCGATCAATGGTGTTTGGATACCAATTAACCTCTCGGTGATGAGGTAAAATTTCCCCGGGATGATAAGAATATCCCCCACTAATTTCACCGACAAGATAACTACCGGTCCCATCTGGACTAAGCAAAATATCACCAATTTGAAGGCCTTTGGTAATCGTGTGTATTGCCCCACATGCCAAACCAGCCGCGACTTTTGATTTACCTGGATTATTCTCAAGATAAACAGGTATGAATTGCTTATTGAAATTACGCCAGTTTTCAGGGAGTTTCCCTGCCAGGTCAACATCTATCCCGAAATCAGCGCCTATATAATTACCTTGGCGGCATTCCTCGGCAAACTTTCCTCTTTTTCCTGCCATTATTCGATAATACTTCTTAGGTTTTGTCATAATAGACGGGACCTCCCAGTTAGTAATTTTTGCATAGAACATCCATCCTGGTTCATTTGTAGGATATGCTATTCCTCCTCATAATAACGGATGAACTCACCCGGAGCCGGGTCTTAGTTTTACGATCCTTTATTCCAAGCGTTCCACCTTAGCCGGCTTTCGAGTGGAGCGGGGAGTATGTAACCTGTTAATAAATTAGAACATGACATGTATCAATATTGTTCTGTTCCTTTTGGGACGAAGTAATTACCATTTTCGTCAACAAAGAAATTCTTTTTCATATCCCATCGGGCAATTAAGCTAGCGTTAAATCTAAAAAATAAGTTCGCTAATGCAGCTGCTTCATCAGCAAATTGATCAAAATCATTGGCGCTTTTTTTGAATGTTTTAATAGCCGCACCTTTCTTGTTTCTATGAGTCTTCATTCCCGAAGTTTCAGACCAATCTTGAGTTTCTTTGTTCCCAGCACCAATAAACCAAGTACTATGTACTATATCGTTTCTGTGGGAGATTAATTTTTGGAATCTTACTAGCCCATTTTTAAAAATATCCGTTCCAATATCATCCAATGGAACCAACTCGTTGACAAGAGATTCATACAAAGATCTTAATGGTTCGGCAGTGTATCCAGATAAGAGAATTTGAGAAACTTTATGGTTTTGTAGACCTTGACCATGAATAAGAAATACTAAATTTTGTTCAATAACGAAACATATCTGTTCAAATTTAACTATGAATCTTCCAATAGAGCGATATAGATTTTCTGTGTCTTGTTTTCTTCGTTTAGTTCGGTTTTTTAGGGACATAGTTTATTCTTTAGAAGCAATAAAGTTACATAACGGCGCCGCGGATCAGCGGTAAGGGGGGCGCGATCTTTTTCGCGACAACCGCTGTACGCTGCATTCGCTGGATGGCTGGCGCGAAGCGCCAGGCCAGACGGTGAATGTGTATTCGCGGCGCCGATGGCGTGGCGCGCATCCCAGCGTCCACGCCATCCTGTAGATATTGGTCCATTTGGACCGAATAACGGTAATAATCTGTCCATTTTTCCCTGATATCTATTTATCTGTATTATATACATAACAAGAACAATCATAATATTCTGGTACTGCTAACTGATATTTCTGAAATCAAGAAAACCACATAATTGAATCCTAAAATTGACCCTCAGGGAGTCCTTTAGAGCAACGTACCCCTCGACCCCATATAATCTACCTATCAAGTGTCAGAGATCACTGACAAAGCGGAAAACCAGATTCAGAATCAATCTGGACGGGCTTTCTAAATCAATTCTCCTTTGGAATAACCTGTATGCAATGCTGCTGACTACTAAGAGACAAGTTAAGAGCCTGTTTTGTAGGTTTGGGTTAGGATTGAAGAATTATTCTTTCCATATGTGGAAATAGGAGTGAGAAATAGAAGGACTACTTCAAACTCTCTGCCCTATTTTTAGCAATAAATAATAGTTTTTTCCTGTCTTCAGACAGATCCAGAATATCCATCTTTTTATGACAATTTGGGCACAGAGCTACAACATTTTCTAATATATCTGGACCACCTTTTGCCCGCGGTTCTATATGGTGGCATTCGAGGTAAGGATGACCTACCTTATTCAGGAACGGAGCCTCTAAAACACACAAATCACAGACTCCATTCGCAAGTTTTTTTACAAGTGCAGCCAGGTTTGGATCCCTATAATAATACGTCCCCCTGGTAATTTTTGGTGGTTGAGGGGTTTTCTTGCCCAGTAGAGTCAATAATCTTTCTATTGACTCTGACATACCATCAGAGACATCTTCTTCATACTTCTTTTTGATTTCAGTCTCAGGCATCTGGGTGTACCAATCATCCCGATAAATAAACGTTTGGACATCGATATAGTCGATACCCTCAATCCCTGCCTCTACCATGGCAGTGTGGACTAACTTAGCGAAATCATAGTAGTAGGCATATTTCCCACCTGCAGATTGGTCAGTCAGTTTTGGTTTGTATCCAAAATAATCAACAGCTTGTAAAAACTCACTGCTTTTGTAAATATAGAGACTTTCAGGGAATATAAGACCCAGAAATTGGGAGATTAGATTCAGCTGGATCTTGTCGTCCAAGCTATTTTCCTGGTACAGAGCATCTATTCTGGATTTGAAAGTATTGACTCTGCCTTTTAATGATTTTGTAGAATACAATAAATCCTCGAAAAGCTCCTGCATGATTCTATTTGAAGGATGTGTTTCTAGTAAATCAGAAAATCTCTGAAACTGGAAGAAAGAACCTCCTGCCAACCATTTCATGTCCTTCTTAACGTTACTACTAGAGATCATATCTTGTAATTGCTGGAGAAATAACTCGGATTGGATCGATTCCTTTGAAAAAACAGTTGTAAATTTTTTATGCAGATCAACCTTCTGCTGCCTTTCTTCAGAAAGATAGCCGTCGCGATTCTGGTTATAATGCCACCGAAAATTATTAATGGATTCAGTAAGTTTTTCTTGATTCATGATTTCACTTTATGGATTTAACTTAAATTCAACTTTGATTTCCTTACAGATAGCGGTCGGTTATGTATTTCACATACTCATTATGATCTTCCCGGTGTTCAATCGCTATACGAGAAATCAATTCTTGATAGCTTTGTGCATGAACTTTAATTCCATCAGCTTTAGAAACTGAAAGAAAATCATCTGTCTCTTCCTGATGTTTTGCGCCTTCACTTCCAATAACGTCGTACCAAAGATAAAGAAGACGAAATCCTTTTTTGCCATACTTTCTTTGTAAACCTAGGATGTGCTTGATCAATTGAGCTGCATGAAGGTATCGGTTTTTTTCTTCTTTTGGACTGATAGATTTCGCGTACTCATACAAATTAGGAATATCTGCCCAAATATCCAAACCGAGATATTTTTCCTTCAGACCAGTGTGTTCCCAACCCCCATACGCTTCTGAAAATTTGCACTCGATTGCATATACTTTATATTTCGCCTTTGGATCATTCGTTATCACTACATCGATATTGGGTCCCATCCTAAATCGGTCATCGATTGGATATTTCATTTCAAAAGAGATTTTTTGAGAGATCTGTGTTGTCCTATTACAAAAACCGCATAGGTGAGCAATATTTGATATTTCATGACCCATATCCCAATATTGGAAGATATTAACACCCAGAGCTGACGAGGAGTGTAATGCTTGCATCTTTGCTGGATAGCCTGTTAATTCTCTCCCATCACCACTATCAAAATCATCTTGAGTAGATGAGCTCAATGGTTCGAATAAATTCTCTTCTAATTTGGTCGTATATAATGGACGCCCTCGGTCGATTTTGCTACCAATCAACTCGATTCCATGATTGTGAGCCCATTCAATCTGTTTATTTAAGATATATTCTAGTGCATTCATAGTTTGGATTTACGAACAAATTCCTCATTTTCCATATCAAAATAGACTATTAACATCCCCAAAGATAATATAAAGTTCAACTCTTCCTGTGTTGGCTTGCTACCTAAAACAATTTCTAATCTGGCTATTGGATTTAGTTTGAATCTATATTCAAGTAACTGCCCAATAGCTGCCCGAATAGCATATTTAGTTTCTACATTTTCTGTAGGTTTAATCTCGGAAAAAATAATCTGATTTTCATATTGATACTGAACATCCACATAGTTTTTATTTTCTATATATGACAAACCATTCTGATTAAGATATTTGACATATTTCGCTTGCAGCTTTGCATGCAGTGGTTCAACATTCCGTTTTCCCTCAACCCAATATTGATATTTTCTATCTGCTGGTGAATTTGATCCCTTGATTTTCTTGAGGGATTTCATTCTTCGGCTTTTCGTGAAGGCTCTTTGTTCTGATGAAACGAAATCCTTGTCGAAGTCGTCAGATCTCAACCATTGGATAATCGGATGATCCAATGGTGTTAAATCCTTCATAATTTCGATCACCTGTTCCGGGGAAATTGGTTGGTAGGAACCATGCATAGTAATAAGTTTCGACTTTCCAGAAATTTTTTGTGGATTAAGTAATATCGGTTTCTCAAAATGATGATAGAAATGGCTAGGGCATTTCCATGCAATCCAGGTATATTCCTTCTTCCAAAAATCAAGAAATCTGTTTTGGTCATTGTCAAATTTCTGTTTCACAAGGTCAAGTTGCCAAATATCTTGCCAAGCAGCGAAGATATTTAATTCCTCGGATATAACATCTCGTTCTTCTTGAGAATTGTCATAAACGTTGGCCGCAATACTTATTGCATATTGTTGTTTCTTATATGATGCTATTGTGACAATACCCAGCTCCCCTGTCTGCGAATAATCCAGTAACCGATCAGAAAACTCAGTATGAAATAGTTTATAACCTCTCCACGTTCGCCCAGGATTATTATTCCACTCCTCATGCCCGAATCCATTCTCGGCAGAGTAACCACTATTACTAGGAAATCCAGATGGTGTGATATACCCATTTGTATTCCACATGATAGGTTTTAAGATTACTGCCTTCATTTTTCCCTCTTTTCTGCTATTTCTCCAACCACTAGAGAATGGTTTAGGTAGGGATGTTCAATGCTCAAATACATATCATAGAAATATAACTCGCTTGAATAGCCGGCCCAGCATTATATTGCTTAGGAATCCTGAACAAGATACTAAGAAACTTCCCGTATTTGATCTAAAAGGACCTCAATCACTTGATTTTTTTTGATATGTAACCTTGGTCAAAAAAATCTCTCATAGGAATCTCTCATGGTTTTCCTTAAGTTACAAAAGGGAATAGCTCACCTGCGGAAATTTCGATGTACTCCATTGCCTTCTTATTCAGTACTTTGTTATGACATCCTGTATCAATCAATACAAGTTATTATGTGGCAATAAAACCACCTTCATAAAACCAGGTGCAATCCGCCATAGCTTTATACATGGCAGTCTGCCAAGAATTAGCATGATTATTATAACGAGATTGAAAACCTTCTAATAAATGCTCTCTAACACCGTCTGAATTTGATTTTTCTTTAATATTAGTAAGTTGTGTTCGTATGTTTGCCAGCTCCGTACCGGCCTGAGAGGTGTACAAAGAAGCAAGCTCGAAGGTGTTGAAATGCTTTATCACTCTAGCTTTTAAAACATCACCCCAACTATCTTGGACTTGCACAAAAAATCTAATGGATGCTGGTATACCTTCGATAACCTCAGCAAATAACCATTGATCAGTGGTTATATCATCGTAATAAGGGTGTATCGTTTGCTCCTCTGCAGTTGCAGGTACTTCGGTATGCTTCAATTTATTGCAATCACTACAAGCAGGAACTAGGTTATAAGGAACGACGACTAATGATGGGAAACTTGTTTTTGGTAAATAATGATCAAGGGTTGATACTGTTCTTTGCCCACAAAATGGGCAGATGCCATGTGGTGAAGAAGCTTTCAATTTATCGTAGGCAGGTCGTCCTGGGGTTCCCTTTTTTACCATGCGGGTTGTATATACTTTTTCCATTTCATCTTTAGTTACAGTCCCTGCTACATTATCATGCTCATCTAAATTATATAAACTACTATTAACTCCATTCAGGTCATATTCATTAGCCGCTGCGGCGACATAATTAGCAACCGACTCTAATCGACCCTTTAATTCAGTATTACTTACCAGGCTAATACATAATAAATAAACATCCTTTGGATTATCATTTGGTTTCTCTATTATTCTCATATTTATCGTTCTTCCTGATGACTATCTGCAACAAGACCTCGCAATATTCCTCTTGCTTCTGTACCCAAACTATTTTCAAAATAATTAACTATTTGTTGGAAGCTATCATAATTTTCTAGCGCTCCTTTTAGCAATTGATGATAACCAGAGTCGGTGACCTCCAAGCCGAATATTTCCCGCGTAAGAATCCCAATATTTTCTCCGAACGTTTCAATCTCCGGTCTTTCAGCATTTGCTTGTAATCCAGTTCTTCGAAGTTTCCACACACAATGTTTAGGCACTTCTTGCAGAATAACTGGAGAATGGGTCGCCATAATCGCTACTCCATTTTTGTGTGATAACAAATCAGACAAGGATCGAACAAATGCCGCCAATAATGGAGGGTGAAGATGTCCTTCTGGTTCGTCAATTAACACAAGGGTTTTCTCTTCAACTTTCTCTATAAGTTTCGTTATTATGAGAAGGACAATGCGATGCCCAGAACTCATTTTCTTATACAATAAGCTGGCTTTATCTTTTAGGTCCCCTTCTTCATCCATAGAAATCATTTCACTAAGTCCCATTTCACTAAATAGTGGGTCAGATTCCAAATTATGTATGGCTATCTTCCACCGCCTTATTTTACCTAAGGCAATACAAGCCATTAAGCTCTTATAGAATTCATTAGTAAGCATGTCATGACTCATCAAAGTGCCACGTTGCCCGCCACGGTTAGAAGATCTCTTTAAACCTACATATGAGTAACGAAGTCCTTTTGTCTTATCCTTTTGTTCAGTATGAGGTTCAAAAGGATCAAACGCGCTGAATGCGACAGAAACAACACCAGCAAATGGTTCACTTTCATCTTTTTTCCCTAATGGATCTGGCATAGTTGAAAATTTGCTTTTAGTTTTAACTTGTTCTGAATTTTTATCTACTACAAGTGCTTTCACCATTTCATTTAATAAATGGGTTTTTCCAACACCATTGCGACCAATCAATACGTGAATATTAGTTGGTGGGTTAGACAGAGGGTCAACTAAGAATTCCAACTTGAGACCTGCTGTTTTAAGTCCCTGGGGCATAATATATTGAAAGTTATACTTAGTTAGTTGAGCGCCACCATCAAGTAATCTTCTAAATTGGCCATTAATAGACGATACGCTTATACTTCGCAGCAACGATGTTTTCGTTACATATTCTTCTAAAGCCCTCGCCAATAGTTGTTCATCTCTGACTATATCTTTCAATCCGTTAAGAAGTGCTTCCTTTAATTCATTATTGAGCGCCTGTATATTTTGATAATATTCTGTATCCTGCCCCAGCGAAAAATATTCCTCATTTAGCTTGGTAAAATTCTGTGGTATTTTGGTCCTAGAATCTGTTTGTTGACCAAAACACCCGATCTTCACATTACCTATTTCATGCTTAATACCATTGTCATCGAATACAGTCAGGTAATACAATGTTTTAAAGTGATAATCATCCCAGTTATCATCTTTTAAATAAGCGACTAGTTGACCTGCGCTAGGAATTTTAATCGTTGTTGATATATTTTTAAATTCCAATTGCATTAATTAAGTTCCTTTTTTATGATATATATTCCGGGAGATAAGTACTTGGCAAATCCAATTTTCTGAAATAGGCCACCAATAGTTGTAAAGTTGCAACTACCCTCAGATGAACAATCTATTAGGTTTTTATCAAACCATTTTTTTGTGAAGGTTCCACTTAAGTTTAATTCTTTATATGCTTTTTCTAACTCAGTTCGAGTTATTCCTTTTTGAGATGGTTTATTGGGGTTCTTATGATTTGGTATGAAATAAATTAGGGCTTCTTCTCCTCTTCGCTTACCGATACCTTTTACAATAAAATCACTTTTAGCTTCTGGTTTTGGGATAACTGTATTTGGAGGAGAGTCTTTGACAATACGATCAAAGATCATTGAATGCTCCTTTATTATTCCTAAAGCTTAATATTAATTATGTTTCGATTGCGCAATAATATATAATTGATGCCTTTTAGGTGTAACATAATTCTAATTCTCAAAATGCTGCTTTCCATTCTTAACGACTCATTTTCGCTGTTCATCAAGGTTACTTGGAAGACATAATATCCTTTTCAGATACTGATTCGATAAATTATATATTGAATCCCGGAGGGCACCAACAAGATGTAAATCAATCACAAATAAGGGACCCTCTGAGTATAGAATTGATTTTTAATCCTGTCAAAGGATATTAATCATACCTATCCAAGCTGTATGGTTCTCGAAAATACCCCCTTGACATCCCCCCCTTCCTATTTAAAGGGACCGAGGACGGAAGACCGGTGGACGCTTCGCGTCTGACCGAGGACGGGAGACAGGTAAGGATAATATAAAATATCAGATTGAAAATTGAAGATTGGGTGAAATGACCGGTGGGGGTGCTCGCCCGACCAGGGACCGGATCTTCGCTACGCTCAGGACGGAGGACAGAGGACAGAAAACCGGATGGGACACGAAACATTTAGCCCGTCTTCCGTCTCCGGTCCCCGGTCAATAATAAATAATCACTAAACCAATTCTGGAAATATCCGTTCCGAACATCCCCCTCTTCATTTTAAAAAAACTCACTCTGCCGGGGGCAGCTGAGCAGACCGGGATTCTTTCAAGAATAACCAGATTAATGCCCCGGGGATCAATATCACCAGGGCTATGAACATGGTCAGAATTGAGATTGATTTCGGGCTGGATGCAGTCTGCCCTGCTTCAGCTTTTGGGCTGGGCGTCAAGAAGAGAGTCGGAGAGGGAAGCACTGATGTTTGCCCTGCGGTAGCAGAAGCGATGGCTGCAGCTGTGGGGACCGGCTGGGTAGCAGACTTTTGAACTAATAAGTTTTGGTTCGGCCAGACATCATCATCTGTAAAATTATTAAGGCGTTTTATATCGTCGATCTTGACCCCATAGGCGATAGCGATGCTCCATAAAGTCTGTCCATATTTGACTTCATGGATCACATCGCCGTCAGGGCGGGCTGTCGCAACCGAGACGGGGATCATGAATTGAGGCACCAACAGGGCTGCTGCCGCTTGAGTGGCATCCCCATAGCCAGCTAACTGGGTCTGGGGCAGTGCTGTCAATAGAACAAGGGCTTCATACTGCTGCTGGCCGTCGCTGGTTTGCAGGGCGGTCTCAATCACATAATAATAAACCAGATTGCCC
>SDBT01006285.1_pt1 | contig 19753 bp, 31 predicted proteins | sample 2277101 | NCBI WGS metagenome assembly SDBT01 (sample SAMN10404973, study PRJNA504765) | marine sediment metagenome | isolation source: marine sediment core GS10_PC15, 103 cmbsf | place: Arctic Ocean: Southern Knipovich Ridge | collected 2010 | reverse complement strand
CACCGAATAGAAGTCCGGCCTTTTGTCCCTGTGATAGCTTGCGCGCCATGGCCCCCTTAGTGTCGCACAAAGGGGCTCATGAGTCATGGGGTCCGACCGGACCCCGCTTAGCGTCGTCAACCGCTAAAGCGGTATTCGGGGACGTCCAGGGGCCTCGTTTGAAGCGCTGGATCGAGCTGGTTGTCGAAGTAAGACCTGGGGGCTCGAGCTGAGCGTCCATTTCGGCACCGCTGGGCTCCCCACTCGTTGGTGAGGGCGGGGATCAGGTCCTCGATGGTGTCCTCATCGAAGCCGAAGTGCTCGGCAGTTTCGGTGGCGACGTAGATGGCATCGTCGCGCTTATCGATGCCGGTGCCGCGGGGGCCCTCGGTGCACCACCAATGGAAAATGGCATTGAGGCCGGAGCGCAGGACTCTTTGGGGTCGCGCGTCGGTCCCAGCGTATTGGCCGATGGCTTTAGCGAATACGAGCATGGCTTCATACATGCGTACTGAGGGGTCTCGGAGCCTCTTTTTGTGAGCGGCGAAGCGGTATCGCTGGCGGACACTTTGATTAGGCTTACGCACGGCCAAAGACCGCACTCCGGGACGATAAAGCTCCATGGCCATCGGGTTTAGGGTACCAAACTGGCGAGCGGCAGTGTAGGGGCTCCCTCTCAGCTCATGCCAAGATCTTCTCACTTGCTTGATTCAGGGCGTACATCGCGCCAGTGGTTAGATTTACTTGGGCGACCGTCATCTGCCCGGGGATGTTCTCGGAGATCGCGTCAAGGTCTACCTCCTTGCCATTCATCCACGCGTCCACTCGTGGGGTCGTCAGGCAGGCGAGCAGCCTCACTTCGTCCCCGTCCAGGTCGCCCCTAACTTCAAGGGCCATCGTCCTTTGGTTTAGGGAGATGGTGAAGTTTTGCTCTCCTTCGGAAATGTCTGGAGCCCCCCGTTTGATGCGTGCGAACGCGTCTTCCGTGGTCTCGCCTTCCCGGATGGGTGAGGGCTTGGACCAGCGGGCCTTTCGCTCCTGGGCCCTACGTTTCGCCCTCTTGCTCTGTGGCTTCTTTTTCTTTTTCTTTTTCATTTTTATTTTCACTATTGAGGTTGAGACAGATCGCTCACCCGGGGTCCCACACTTGGATCCAGCTTCGCACGGCGTCAGCAGAGTCAAATTTGCCGTCGAGTGCGCGTCGGACGGCCACGCGGGCGTCGGGGGTCTTTGCGGTCTTGGCGTACTCAAGCACAGCGCGATACATCTCCTGTTCGCCCTTGAGGTGCTTTTCTAAGCGGACCAAGCACTCACGGGTGGCGTCGACAAAGGTGCCCTGGAGGCGGTCGACGACCACGCCTCGCTCCTCGCTGTTGTGGACCACAATCTGAACTTGTTCATGAATGTAGTCCCGGAGCTTTTGCATTTCTTCTTTGGTCATAACGGTCGCAATAGGTGGGCTTGGCGGGTGTAGACGTAGTAGGCAGCGATGGCGATTTCGTGGGGCACATCAGCCTCCTTGCTACCAAAAAGGGGGGCATAGCTGGTTATGGAGCCTGTGGCGTTCGCGTGGAAGACTTGGGTCTCGACGGTGAGGGAGGAGTTCACCTTCGACGTGATGATGTATTCGGCGCCGACCTTCCATAGCTTTTGGCTGTGGCGGGAGGTGCCCCATTTCTCGATAAGCTCGGGCTCAGCTTCACTTTTGTTTCGGGCCATGGGACTCCTGCGTGGGAAAGAGTTCGTCGAACTCGTCTTCGGTGATGTACTGGTACATCCAGGTGGTGATGCTCAGCTTGGGGCCGTAATCCAAACCATGCATTTTGTTCCGGCGAAAGATGCTGTCGACCAATGCAAAGGCGACCATGCCGCTGTAAGCGACGGTGCGAACCTTGAGCTTGTGCAGGCAGCTCAAGAGTTCAGGTCCTTTATCAATGGCCACAGCTGCTTGGCGTCTTCCTTGTCTTGGACGTGCGGGGATTTCCCGCCTTGCATGGCACGCCAAACGAATGGCCGGCAGCGCAGGAGTAGTTCAAGCATCGGGTCGGGCTCGGTCTGTTTTTTCGGTGCGCTCATGTCGTGTAAGCTGTCGCGCCTGAGTAAACTTCTCGAAGCCAAACTGGCGCTCGCCCTCTAGGCACAGGTGAAAGGCGGCGAACTGGTCTTGATGGGGCCCGTCTGCATCTACGCAATGCATGGCGTCGATCCACCCCAGCATCTGGGCTTCGCTTTTGTTGCGGGCCATGGTTAGTCGGTGTCTTCTGTGAGGCCGAGGGCGTCGGCCAGTTCTGCACGCAGGTGGTCAATGGTGGCGACGATGGCGAGACACTCTCGGGGCTTGAGCTGAAAGCCGTTGCCTCTGACGGCGTTCCATTGGAGGTCGCCGTGCAGTTTCTTGGTGTAGCGTGGGGATTTTGGTGGAGTGTTCATTGGTTTTCCCAGGGAAGTTTGCGATCGGACAGCGGCACGTGGCCACACGTTCGGAGCAGATTCCGATATGCTTCGGCTTCGGCCCGCGCCTCTGTGACAAGCTCCATCATGGCCATGGCATCTTGGAACCCCTTCGTGGCCTCCTTCGACATGTCGCGGAGCCTTGCTTCGAGGAACGCTTCTCGGAGCTTGAGCTTTTGAACTTCTTCGCTTTTGTTACGTGGCACCTAGCCCTCGACGACGACCTCGACAGGCATGGCGGCCGGTAGGTGGGTCGTGTCGCCGCCTTCCAGAGCCATGGACAGGTGGCCGGGGAAGGTGCCAATGCTGATGGATTGGACGGCAAGGTCGGCGCCATCAAGCGTACGGATGCGGTCTCCGACTTTGATTTGTTTGGCAGGAATGGTTTTAGTTGGGGTCGTGCTTTTCATGGCGGTGTCCAAAGTGCAGGCGCCTGGGGACTCGAACCCCGTTGTCCAGCCCCGGGGTCGAACCGGGCACTGTTGCTAACTATAAGGCTTGACTACCAGCAACGGTGGCTCCCCGCGCAGCGCCTGCATCTGCACGGTACACGCACCCTACGCCCCTGCCAAGGGGGGAACTAGAGCAAAGATTTAGGGGCCGTCGTTGGCGGCTGGGAGCGGCTTGAGCCACTTGCGGCGCATGGGCAGGCGGTCGCGCTTGGCCAGGAGCAAGATGGTGGTGTCGCGGCCGATGAGGAGCCGCTGGCGTTCTTCTTCGTAGTTGTAGAAGCGCAGGCAGTCCCGGTTCCTACAGTAGCGCCAGCGGGGCACACGGTGATGGATGCGGCCCTGGCCGACGCCCCATCCTGTGAAGGGGTAGGGGAGGCAGTCGGTGGGCGCGGTGGTTCGCATGAACTGTCGCGCCTTGCACTCGACTTCGTCGTCGAAGGTGGGGCCGTACTCGGCACCGCAGGTTTTGCACTCAAAGGGTCGCGCGATACGCGGCCAGAGGGTCCACTGTTTCTCGAGCGGGACGGGGCCCATCGACTAGTGGACCGTCGTGTCCTCTTGAGAGTTCTCGTCTTCGTCTTCATCGACCCAGAGGTGGTCGTCCCGTCCGGGCATCATCTCGACGAGGTCGGAGATGAGCATTTGGAGGACGCCTGAGGACTGGATGGTTTGGCTGAGGCGCCCCCAATCTAACGTGGTCTTGGGTCTATTGTTCTCGGCTTGCTTTACCCAGCTCCGGTAAAAGAAGACCGGGGTCAGGACGGCAGCGGTGGCTCCGGCTGCCGTAGCTTTGACGGCAATCGAAAAACGCTTCCTCAGACCAACTTTCCGCGATGGGGATGACATCGCGGCGATTATACCACCCTGAGGCCAAACTTTGACCTAGGGCTGGTTCTGCATGACCCGTTCTAGGGTCTCGAGGGTCTCACGGCCAGGTAGGCCATCGGCCGGGTGGAGGCCATGGTCCTCTTGGAAGCTCTCGAGCGCGGAGGCTGTCGCCTCGTCGTATGTCCCATGCATGGGGCCATGGAAATAGCCGAGCCATGCCAGGTCGTGCTGAATCATTTGCATGTCCTGCTGGGAGATACTGGCGAATCCAGAGGTACCCAGACCGGCTGGAATCGTCTGACCTGCACCCGGCACATTTTGCTGGCCCCGATTGGTCTTCGCATTCTTGGAGGCGAGAATGGCCCCAACGAGAAAAACGATTGGGAGCACGGGGCTCATTCTAATACCCGTTCCAGAATTTGCCGCCAGACGAGTAGATGCCGACCCCGCCCAAGCAGGCGCCGGACTTGTAGCACTCAAGTGCTCGGTCAGGCGATTTCCAACGCTTGTTGATGTAGGAGAGCATCCCGACGGCTTCGTTCCAGGGGTCGCCGATGCCTTTACGGCCATCGGGGTAATGGGTATCGGCCGTGGCGAGGATGAGTTGCCCCATCCCAGTTGCGCCACGCCCCCTCGGTGGCGCTCCTCCGGCGCGAAGATGGGCCCAGATGGCTGGCCATTGGTTACGATTGGTGGGTTTGTCTATCCCCTCCCCGAACTCGTAGTTGGGGATGCCGACCCAGCCCCCTCGTGATTCAAGGGTCAGGAGTTTTTGGAGCGAGTAGCTGCGGGCCCACGATTTCGGGACCCCAAGGTGGACCGCGGCAGCCTCAAACAGCTCGACCTGCTCATTGCTTCCGGGAGGATACACTTCCAGATTGAAGCGTTTTTTGCTGCCCCTTCCTCTGCCGAGTAGCATGGGGACTAGAAATAAGAGGCCGAAGATGGGGTCCATGATTTCCTTGTGTAGTGGGGCAGGGCTCAGTCTGCCTGTCAGCCCCAGATGGTGGCGTGGTATTCCATGATCTCTTCGGCCTGGTAGTAGTGCCGATTCATGAAGGTGGCCCAGCCGATGTTGTCGTCTTGGAACTGCACCCATCCGGTCGTATTGCCGATGGCTGCGAGGAACTTGAGCTGATTGCCGCCCATTTCGCCTTCGCCGGCGTCCTTTTCGGCCTCTCGAAAGAGCATCCACAAGAGGACATCGATGGGGCGGAGCTTTTCTCCGGGGCGCGCGTTGTTGCTGGTGGCCAGGAGCTGGTTGTTGGAGAGGGCATCGAGGACGCGGTCCTCGGTGAAGAAGTCTTTGCCCTCAAAGATGAGGTCTCCGGAGTCCGGGTCGAACAGGACGGAGATGTCGATGAAGTGGGTGCCCCAAAGCGAGATGGCGCGCCCATTACCGTTGTCGTCAGGGCGCAGCAGGACGAGCGCGTCCGGTCCATGAATCTGCTTGATCGCTGGCCAGACGCTCTCTTGGTCGTCGCCGAGCTTCCTGCTGCTGAAATCAGCCTTCACGCCGCCGAATACGGTCCCTCCGAACTTGTCGCCGTAGGCTTCGGTGGTCCAAAAGAGGTCACCGACAAGGATCTGGGCTTCAATCCAGGAGCGGCGGGGGACTTTGGGGACCTTTTTGTAGGCGGTCCCGGTCATGATAAAGACAATCTCCTCGGTGGCGCGGTGTGAGGCGCCCGGGAGTTCTTTGTCGGGAATGCGCTCGAGCATGAGCATGTCGTCGACGTGGTCCTGGCCCCAGGGGTGGCCTTTGAGCATGTAGTCGACGTCCACCACAATGGATTTGGTGGGGAGGGTTCGCTCTACCAGTAGCAGGTCGCGCATCCCGTATTCGGTGGGTTCGCATCCAATGCGTCCCCAGGGGCCATCGGAGTTCCAGATCACCTGGATGAGGCCTTGGTCGACGTCTTGTCCGTTGTCGAAGAGGATGCGTTTGGGAGCGATATTGGCGGAGCCCTGGATGGTTTCCAGGAGGGATTGGCGGCGGTCCTGGGACTCCCGTCGCCATTTCGAGGGGTAGGTGTCACAGCGACGTTTATCCTCGTCCTTGTCGTCCCCCATTCCCTTGAGGACGTAGGCCGCGCCAGCAGCCAAAAGCAATATGGGGAGTGCTACCGGCATGCCCCTAGTGTATCAGCCCTTGGAGATCTAGGTCACGTCGTAGGACTCGAGCTTCCACGTGCGCGTAAGCGGCTCTTGAGTATCACCAGCGGTTCCGCTGAGCGTGACCGTCCAGGTGCTAGGTTTTAAGATGCGGATGGTGAGCGACTCATGCCCGACGCCGTCCTTGAGGAGCAAATCCGTGTCCGGGTCGCTGTCATCAGGCCCCACGAGGGTGACTTGGTCGATCATGCCCCCGGTGCCCATGCGTAGGCCAATGGCATAGGAGGTTGACCACTTCATATCGCCAGCAGGGGTGGGCTTGGACCAGTCCGGCGGCATCCCGCCAGGCCCATCGGGCTCGTCTCCGCCGTTGCCATTGCCGCCGTTGCCATTGCCGCCGTTGCCATTGCCGCCGTTGCCATTGGCCCCATTGGCATTCCCGGATCCATTGCCCTTCTTTTTGCTCAAAAGGAAAAAGGCCCCGGCAACTGCCAGGATGGGAAGCATGTTTGCGGCCATGCCCCAGTGTATCAGGCGGAGGGGAATCCCAACAGGTGACCGGCAGAGCGTAAAAAAGGCGCCGCAGTCAGGGCAGACTGGGCGCCTTTAGGCATGAGCGAAAGTCTAAGGTCTAGAGGTCGAAGGTACTCTTTTGGAAGTAGGTGACCTGCTCGGAGATGTAGTCGAGCAATTCAGCGACTTGCGGGCTTGTCCCAAGGTCTCTGATTTTCACCGAAACCTTATCCGGTCCAACGATGACGTTGTGGGTCTGGATGTAGCGATAGACCGCCCACGCGTTGTTGGCGGCGATCAGGTTCTTCTTGTCGATGCCGATGGATCCAAACCATCCGGCCCAGTTGACGAAGTCCTGGTAGTTGCTTTGTAGGAAGTTTGCGACCTCGGCCGCCGACTCGATGCTCCACTCGATGGGGCTGCTGGTGGCGACCTCCGTCAGGTAGGTGCCGGGCTCCATGCTGTTGGCCATCTGATTGATGAAGGTGGCCGCATCGGTGTACTGGTGGGTTTCCAAGAACTTGGTGGGGGGGACCTCGTTCTCCTTGGTGACGATCCAGCCAGCTTTACGCTGGATATCAAGCCAGTTGTGGAGGGTGAACCTCCACGCAGTGCCAATTTTAATCTGGCTCAGGTCGATGTTGATGCCAACCTGGTCGGCCTCCGTCGCGGGCATCGCGGTGGGGCTCACGTCGGACGAGCTTGCGCCGCCTCCGGGGGAGCCCCCATTACCGGGGGGCGACTCCCCCTCTGAGCTGTCGTCAGAGCTTGTGGCGGTCATCTCATTGAGCTTGGCTCGGGTGATGGGACCGGGCTTTCCGTCGTCCTCAAGGTTGTTGTCGCCCTGGAACTTTTTGACGGCTTTGTAGGTGGTGCCGCCAAATCTCCATTGCCCATCAGCAGCGCCCGGGTCGTAGTCGAGTTGGATAAGCTGCTTTTGAATGGTCTCCATCATTGCGGCGGAGACATTCTTGTACCCCGAGGAGCCGGTTGCTGTGGTGCCGGTGCCGGTGCCGGCGCCGCCGCTGCCATTGCCGGTGCCCGCCGCAGCGCCGCCCCCCACATCGGTTTCAGTGGTGGCGGTCCCGGCAGCCGCAGCGGCCGGAGCGTCCTTCCCTTTGCTTTTCAAAAGGAATAGGGCGCCTACGCCGAGCAAAAGAGGAAGTGCGCTGGTTGCCATGCCCCAGAGTGTACCAGCTAGGTACAAAAGGCGGAAGTGGGCCCGGCGCCCTGTCAAGGGCTAGCGTCCTCTGGCGAGCTGGTCGGAGCGGACTTTAACGTAGATGCCCAACAGGAGGATGAATGGCCATCTTTTCCGGATATGGCCCGTGACGCCCTCGGCAATCTGCCCGGCGCCCTCACCAATCTTGTCAGTGTCTGCGGTCCCAAAACGGTAGGACTCAGCCGCCTCTTGGCATGCCGTTTGGCTTTTGTAGTGGGCCACGGCTCAGTGTATCAGCTCAGGGGCGCCACTTTGGCTTAGTCGGGAAAAAGGACTCCATGATGGCCCGCTTGCCCTCAGGTGTATCCTCCCACAGCACACGAGCGTCGCGCAGGGCTTTGGTCTTTGCGCGTATCGCCTGGGCTTCGCGTATCTGCGCTTCAAGTTTTAGGTTGTGCAGCTTCAGCTGGGCGACAAGCAAATCAACCTGTTTTAGGTTGTGCTCCTTCAGCTGGGCGACAAGCAAATCAACCTGAATCTCAATACGCCCGAGGCTCGTGCTGGGGTCGGGCTCATCTCGGTGTGGGCGTCCGTGATCGCGCAGATGGATGACCTTACCCGGCTCATCCTCACCATTGCCGTCTTGAGCCATTAGCTGAGCCCCTCAGCTCATCTCCGTGCCCAGCACGGCGACCACACCCTTGAGTCTATCGGCGAGGCCCTTGATGCGGTCATCGATCGAGGGGGTGACGGAGCTGGGGTCGCTTCGATAGAACCAGATGCTGCTTTCCATGTTGTCGGTTTTCGCCATGACGACGCCGATGAAGCGACCGTCGCCGCCGAGGGTGCGCTGGTCCTGGTAGATGTCGTAGCCGTAGGCGAAGCCTTGGGGCCGATTGATGCCGCTCGAGCGCTCTTGCTCGACCAAAAGCATGGGCTTTTCGAAGTCGGGATGGGTTGTGATGCCGGTCAGCTTGGTATCGATGACGAATAGCGTGGGATCGTCCGCAGGAACCGGCTCGGGGACGGGAGCGGGCTCCTCGTCGGGAGCGGGCTGCTCGTCGGGCAAGTCCTCGGCATTGAGGGCATCAATGAGTAGGGCCTGGGTGAGCGGGCCAGGTTTGCCGTCGACCTCGAGGCCGTACACGGTCTGAAACTCGCGCACAGCTTCATAGGTGGTGCCCCCGTAGACCCAAAGGCCGTCAATAATTCCCGGGTTGTGGCCCAGCTCGTTGAGCTGCTTTTGAATGTCAATCATCTCCCCCATATTCACCCCCGAATAGCCTGATGGGACTGAGTAATCGGTCGGGGTGATGGGTGGCTCAACGAAGGTCCCTTCAATGACTGAGGTCAGGACGCCGCGGGTGATAGGACCGGGTTTTCCGTCGACCTCGAGGTCGTAGTCGTATTGGAATGCCTCTACGGCCGTGTAAATCGGCCCTCCGACGGTCCATTTACCGTTGATTTTGCCGACTTCGTGACCCAGCTTCTCCAGCTGGGATTGGATGACCATCATCTCGCCAATCGTGACACTGGAGTAGCCAGAGGCTCCCCCAGTGTTGACGACGGGGTGGCCATGATCGCCAGGGCCACCAGGGGGCAAAATAGAGGATGTACTCCCCTTTTCGACGTCATCGAGCGTCTTGGGAACGTCCTGCTCGTCCTGCTTGCCCTGCTCGTCATCCCCATTGGCCTTTTTGTCGTCTTCAGGCGTCGTTTTGGGGTCTTCTTTTGGCTCGTCTGCCCTTTTCTTTTTCAGAAGCAATAGGGCTCCAACGCCGAGGAGAATGGGCAGGGGATTGGTCGCCATGGCCCAGTGTATCAATCTTCGGGGGCAAGCGTCGGCCCCGGCCTCTGGGCCCGTCTGATGGCCTTCTTGCAGTCTGGGCACGCGCGTAGCTGGCTGCCCTTGGACTCAGCCTCCTGGGCGTGGGCGCTGTCCAGAAAGGCCCAGGTCCAGTCCCACAGGGACTCTCCGCACCATGCCTTCTTTGGCCAGTCGTCGCCCGTCCCTTTGGTGACGTGTTTTTCCCACTCGAGCATGACCATGCCCGATTGTATCAAAGGGAGGACCCATCAATTCATCACCAGAATTCCGATGATTGCGGAGAAGACCACCCACTGGATGAAGAAGAAGACCAAAGCGTTGTTGCGGAACCGGCAGTGATGCTCGAAGGCCTCCGAGTTCCTCAGAAGCTCGAAGGCGACCGTGGCTTCAGCCGTCTTGAGCCGCTTGCGCAGCTTGTGGGAGCGGCTTCGATGGTTGGACATCGCGTCCAAGTAGTCTCCCCTGGCCTGGTCGAAAGCAAGCTCGCTCGCAGACTTGTTCCGGGCCACTACCTTCAGGTAGCACGCGCCCTACAACGGCCGCAAGAGGCCACCTAGTGCAAAGATCAGGGCAAAAAGAAGCCCGAGATGAGCTGCGCTTGGGTGGTCAGCTCTCTCGGGGCGAGGCGTCCCTCTTGGCCATGACTCCGAGCCCGAAGGGCAACAGACGACCTGCTGCCCCAGCGCTCGGCGACTCGCACGGTGAACTCCGCAAGCCTGCGGGCACCGTAGCACAGGACTAGCTGGGAATGTGCTGCTCGAGCAAGGAGCCAAGGTAGGCATCAAGGTACGAGACGTTCTCGGCCCACTCTTTGTACGGCGTGCTGTCGGCCCAGACGGTCACTGGGGAGCCCTATTTTTTCTTGAACAGCATGATTCCAATAGCCGCCACGCCCAGAAGGAGGGGCAAGTTAGAGCTGCTCGACCCTTCGCCAGTCCCTTCGCCAATGCTGTTGCTTTCCAAACTGAACCGAGGCGGACTCGACAGTGGCCCCACTAGGGTCGCCGTCGGAATCCCTGGCTTGCTGGGTGCCATTTGCAGCTTGCTTAGCGTTGCCTGCCGCTTCTGGGGCGCCGGAAGCATGCGCCCCTCATCGGCGGAATACTGAACGGCAGCCTGGACCTTAGGGTCGAGGTCTGACTTTTTATGATCCATCAGTAGCCCCTTCATGCGAGCACCGTTGCGCAGCATATTGGAACGGGCCGTGAAGAATGCCATGGTGCTCGTGATCACCGTGTTGTAAGCCCCGACACTCACTGCGAGGATTCCACCGTCAGTGCCTGCGCCGTTGCCACCCTTCGTCCGGATCCCCCATTCGCTGACATCGGCTTTCATCCCAGGGTATGGGAGTATCCGGCCGTCCGAATCGAAATAGAATCGATTTTTAAGCGACAATGAGCCGGTGTAGTTGGGGTCCTCTTTGTCGTCGATGGTGTAGCGATCTTCGCGTAGGGTTCCTGGAGCATTGCCCTCATCATCGATTCTGAGCAACGCCTTCTTTCCGTCGACGGCGAAGATGTCCAGCTGATTTCTCCAGAAAGTCACGAAGCGGTCGACCATCTTCAGGAGGTCTTTGCCCTCCACTCGAAGGTTGGCATAGGTGTCAGTAAGCAGCATCATTTGCCGAGCCATCAGAATGGCGTTGGGGTCGGAGCCCTCTCCTAGAAAGGCGCTTTCGATGGGGACAACTGCGTAGGCAGGGGACCAGTAGGGGTAGAAAAGTGCCGAGATGCCAAGGTAGCGAGTGCAGTAGTCGGGTGGGTTTTTCTTCTCGTCCTTGTAGTAGCGACGGCAGTCCTCGTAGCCGATCTCCCGTCGGGAATCGCAGTACATCTTGACGCCACCCTTGTGGCCGCATTTCCCGACATCAGGGGCGCCCGCATTGTTCGTGAACATACGGTCGGTCCCGAGCCCTGCACGCCGGAAGCATGGCTGTCGGCTCCAGTTCCCCTGCTTACGCGAGCCGACATACTGGGTGTAGTTCTTCAGCTTCATCGACTTGAACACCCAATCGCGGGGGTCTGAGTAGTCGTCAAAGGTGAGGTTCATTCGTAGCGCCTTATGGTCGCGGCTGAGGCTTCGGTGGCTTGCCTGGAGCCCTCTCTTCGTCTCAACAACCATCTTAATGATGACGATGGCTGCCTCGATGAATTGGCCGATGATTGGCGCCACGCTGGTCGCTTCAGCGGCTTCACCGAGGGCGTCGACCACCCAATCCGCTTGCTCTAGGGCGGCATCGATGATGTCGTTGAGGGCCTCATGCATATCCCGACGTAGGTCACTGGGGAGCCCGCTCCAGGCCTGCTTGATCGCTTCACCGGCATACGCCAGCCATGCCGTAGGATCATTGCGGCTCTCGACGGCAGCCATGGCAGCGGCGGAGGTCGCCTTGACTATGGCCGGATTGAATCCCGTGAGGTCATCAATCTTGGCATAGTATTGCTCGAGGGGATTGGACGCCATGGGCCTCAGTCTAACAGATAGCCATCACCGGCCGCGGCTCCGAGAGCCAGAATCGGGAGCATATTGGTGGCCATGCCCGAGTGTATCAGAGGCCCCCTAGGGCTTGGGAATGTGCTCGGCCAAGGCGTCCGCCAGCGTGGGGTCCAGGTAGGAGACATCCTCAGCCCAGTAGTCCTTGGGGACGTTGTTGGCCATAATCGTGACCGGAATGCCCGGGACTTCCGAGAGCGTGACTTCAAATGGGAGGGCCGGGAAGTCAGCGGCGTGCTTGGCAACGATGTCGATGACTTGGGTAGCTTCGTCGTCGGTCAGGTCAGTTCCCAGTCCGATTTTGACGCCCCAGAAGAAGGGGGCAAGCGCGACGAGGCTGACGTTTTTGGGGTAGGAGCCTCCTCGCCGTTGCCGTTACCGTTACCGTTGCCGTTGGGCTTCGTATTGTCCTTGCCATTGCCCGACTTTGGGAAGTGCAGGGCGAGGGCGTCGCGTAGGGTCAGGTCCAGGTAGGAGATGTTCTCTGCCCAATAGTCGCTGGCGGCGCCATTGACCACGGCGGTGACCGGGATGCCGGGGCCCTGCGAGAGCGAAATCCCAAAGGGGATCTGCGGGTAGTCTCGGGCATGCTTGGCGACGATGGCGACTACTTGGTCTCTCTGCGCGTCAGTCAGCTCGGTCCCCAGGCCGATCTTGACTCCGCTTTGGACGTTGCCCAGGGCCATGAGGCTCACATTGCTCGGGAGCCCGCCATTCCCATTGGTCTTCCCATTGGTGCTGGGTGTCCCCTTCTTCTTCATCATAAAGAGGGCCGCTGCCCCAAGGGCAATAATCGGGAGCATATTGGCTGCCATGGTGGCCCTCAGTGTACCAGAGGGTGGGGGTCAGCCCGTTGTACCTGTTTCGACGATGTCCTTGAGGGCTTGCTCAAAGTCACCAGAAGTGCCCCTTGTCTCCGACCCCGGCTTCTCCTTGGGGTCGCCGAAGGCCCAGTCCCACGCGTCAACGCACCCGTTGGGGAACACTCCATGCCAAGCTGAACAGTCCGCCAGCAAGAAGCTGACGTTTTTACGATGGGCGGCTGCCCAGGCCACCCGTTGACGCATAGCGGCCAACTTTTCAGGGTCTTTCTTGTCAGTAAGCAGGATGAAGGACCGATCTCCCCTCGCATTAATTTCATCCTCCAGCTTCTTTGCCATGGCTGGGGGAATCTCGCCCGATGCAAAGGCAGATAAATCGTAGAAGTTCGGAAGCCCCTCATCAGACCCGACGGTGGCAGGACCATCATTTGAGGCCCCGTCCTCGTTGCCGCCTGCGGTGGTGCCCCCATTGGCTCCACCGCCGCCCTTCTTCATCAAAAGGAGGGCGGCGGCCCCGAGGGCGAGAATCGGGAGCATATTGGCTGCCATGGCTTGGCCAGTGTATCAGGACTGAGCCATGGTGGAATAGGCTACCTGGAACTGGCGCACCAGGACCCGGTCTACCCGGCCGCCGCAGTTGCTTCCCTTTGGCTTTACGGGGATCTTCAAGTCTTTCCACGAGAGGAGCTGGTCTTCATGTGGCACCGCCCTATCCTCACGGTGATACAAGATGGCATGAAAAAGGTAAGAGAAGTTCTCCCAAAAATTCCCAGATCTAGCTAGATCGACGATCTTCTTGGGGTCTCGCATGCAGTCTTGGAAAAAGGCCTGCCCACGCCCAATGCACTCGTCAAGCAGGTCCGTGGTCCCATCATCGCTGACCCGGGGGGAGTGCCCGGTAGCTACCACGTAGGCATCGAGGACCTCTGTGAGCCATCGATGGAGGATGAAGTAGCGATTCTGAAGGGCGGCAGCGGCGGTGACATCGAAGGTCTCAATGAGCCACTGTTCCGCCTTATCTTTGGCCTCTCGGCTTTTGCGTATCTTAGGCCAGTTCAGCTTCTTGACCGTATTCCAAAAGGACTCCGAGGACATCACATCGTACTTGGCGAATATCTCCCCAAGCGGCAGCGGCTCAAGATCGACGAGCACCGGCGGCCGAAACCACCAATCGAAGTAGTCACGCCCATCGAAGAAGGTCTCCCGGCTCACCCCAAGAAAGGCCTCAAGGTCCTTGATGCACTTTTCAGGGCTCCCCTGAGCCTTGCCTGAAGCCTTCCGACGCGTCTTGGCTGCCATGGTGGTCCCATGGTATCAGAGTGGTCCCCCCGTCGTGTTCGGCCTCAGACAGCTCTTCCAAACTCACACCTACCGTGTGCCGGGGTCCGCTGAGAGGCTCCTACACCTCTCTCGTGGCTAGTTGGAGCCATTCGCTTGCGAAAGCCATTCCCAACTAGTTGGCCTCCGCCCAACACCCCCCACCCCTAGTGCAAGGCTAGTGCAAAATGGGTTTGCTCCAGTTGTACCTAGACCTGGTGCAAACTGGAGCCAAGCTAGGTACAAGCTAGGTACAAGCTAGGTCCAAATCTAGGGCAAAAAATTGGGCCTCCCTAGGTCAAAAGCTAGACCCAAGCTAGGTACAAACCTAGCGCAAAACCTAGAGCCAAGGCGATCGGGCGACCTAGCGCAAAACCTAGAGCCAAGGCGATCGGGCGACCTAGCGCAAAACCTAGCGCAAAGACGATCGGACGACCTAGCGCAAAACCTAGAGCCAAGACGATCGGCCGACCTAGCGCAAAACCTAGAGCCAAGACGATCGGCCGACCTAGCGCAAAACCTAGCGCAAAGACGATCGGCCGACCTAGCGCAAAACCTAGAGCCAATAGAGGCCCCTAGCTAGGTCAAAACCTAGGGCAAGGACTAGGGCAAAAACTGTAGCAAAAAAACGACGAGGCCCGATTTTTTGCTACATGGCCTTGGGTGCCCGTTTTCGCTAGGTTATGACCTAGTTTGTTCCTATGCTAGCTAGCCGAATTCGGCAGTTTGCACCTAGTGGCCGAACTAGGTAAATTCGGGACTTGCTCCATGTCCCCAAGGGGACGCTGCGCGGGCTACCCGTCCGGGCCTCACGGGGCCCGTATGGGCTCTGAGCACGTGGTGCAAAACAGGGCCCTTTTGCGCCAGCTTTGTACCTAGCAAGGCCGCTGAAGGGATGCTTAGGGCCTTGCTCTAGGGCCCGCTAGGAGGGTAAGGGGGCAATGTAACTGGCATTACCAGGCCCCCTGTACAGCTCCCTAGGGCACGTGGTACCCTTTTTTATCAGCGTTTCCGTTGTTGCTTTAGAGGAAACGGAACGCTGATAAAAAATAGGAAGCCTATTCTAGCGCAAAAGCTAGGTACAGAGCAAGTCCTAGGTTAAAACCTAGGTACAAGCCAAGCTCGGGGCGCGGCGCCCAAGCCCCTTAAAGGAAGTAGCGCGCGCGATCCTTATATATAGGCCGTTTTGCATCAGCGCAGAAGCGCCCAATTATTGGCTCCATCTCTAGGTAGTTTGGCCGAATTCGGGCCAAGAGAGCCCTTGTGCGGCCGATCTAGGGGTGTATGCTGTCTGTCCGTGCCTCTCTTCGCTCTCTCCGCCCCGGTCGCCCTTTGTGGGCCCCAGGGACCTACCCCGGCCGGCCCCGCCTTTATAGGCGCCTTGGGCCTCTTGGGCGGGCTCTGTGGGTCCCTGGCGACCGGACCCGGTGAGAGTGAAGCTACGGCGAAAGGAGGCAGGCCGACCGACCCAATTTTGCACTAGGAGTTCAGTTTCGCCCTGCGTGGGATAGTCCTTTTTTGCACTAGGACAGTCCCCCAAGCTCTAGCCTGAGAAAGCGGCTAGCAGGGCATCGCTGTACCTAGTGACCCCACGGGCCCCGATTCGCTCCCGAATTGGTGCCGGCCACACCTTAGAACATGCCAAGACTACGCAATAATAAGCGCAAGCGCCTAAAAGCGCTGGCCGTTGAAGCCGGGCCCCGAACGGGCAAGGCGGCCGAATTTGCCGCCAAAGCGGCCGATCGAGCCGAAGAGCGCCGGGAAACGGCGATCAAAAAGCTAGCGCAATATGGGAACGGCTGGGCCTTTGGCGCCCGCTGCGAGGCTCAATTCTTGGCTCTAGCTCATGCGCTGGCCGCTATGATGGGGGCCCGCGCCGAGCTAGAGAGCGACCCCGAATGGCTCCACGAGCAAGCGCTAGTGCAAGGCGCGACTGACTCTAAGGCGGCCAGGCTCGACAATACCCGCGAATTGCGCGCGGCTGGTATTTCGGTGAGATGGGACGATCCCGCCGAGCGCGGCGAGTCGGGCCCGATCACCGCGAAAACGGCCGCCTATGCCGAACCCGAGACGCTCCGAATTGGGGCTTGGGAGCGATGCGGGGCCGAACACGGACGTTTTGACCTAGTATGCACATCGCTGCCATGGTGGGAGCACGTGTCAATCGGACACGCCCCGGGCGACCTAAAGCAAAAGAACGAAGAGCGAGCGCGCGAAGTACGCTTTTATCACTTCGCGGGGTCCGAGATAGACCCGGAAGGCTCGCGGTACTCCCGGCTTGTAGCCCATATCCCGGCGAATTTGCCCGTAGCAGCGCTTAGGCGGTGCGTGGACGAATTAGTTAAGGCTTGGGGTGATAATCCCGCCCACTGGCGATCGCCGCGTCAGGAGCCACTGAGAGACGCCGCGGGCCGTGTGATCTACCACGCCCCGGGCCATGTTGCCCTAGCGCGCGCCGTCACCCGCGACGAGCACGGCCGCCCGGTACAATTCCCGCTCTTTCCAGAGCTAGCGCAAAAACTGAATAACAACACGAATCAAGCCTTGGACGCGTCCAAGACCGGCCGCGCTATGGCCGCAGATATGGCGCAAAACCGAACAAAATAGAACAAAATACGATGTCCAACAAAAGCAAATCCACAAAAGCCGCGCCTAAAACCCCACTCTTCGCCAGCATTGCACTAGTAATTGCCGACTCCGCGATCGACTGGGGTGAAATGGTGCAAATCCAGACTGAGGAAGGGCCCCAAAACTACACCAAGGTGCCGCAAGATAGCCCCCACGCGCTCTACGGCCAGAAATACCACTCCAAGTCGGGCGAGGAATTTCAGAAAAACGCGAAAATTCCGCGGTGCGCTTCGGCGCTCACGGGCGGCAAGGGGAAGATCACCGCGCAGGATGTAGCAAATGCGATCGCCAACGCCCCGCCGTGGTGTCACGTGTCGCCCGTGTCGGGCGCTATCCTGCTGGGAACCGAGACCACGCACGCGCGCGCATTTCACACCACTAGCGACCCTGGCGCGGGGTGGTGCTACTTGGCCGGGTTCGCGGGTCTCGTATTTGATCCGAGCACCGCGGCCCCCGCGCTAAATCTCAAAATGAAGGACCCAGAGCGCCGCCTAGAGACCGCGCGCGACGCTTACGGCCGCCCCCTTGGCGAGAAAATGACGGCCATCTTTACAAAGGCTATTTTCGACTTGCGCCCCGATCAAGCGCGGAGCGGTGGGTCGGCGGTGCTAATCCCCCATGGTGAGGCCTCGCTGGCCTCGGCTGCCAGCAATAAAAAGGTGCTGGACCGCGAAGGCAAGCGGGACGCCAAAGCGGCCGGAAAGGCCCCCGTGCGAGCGCTGGCGCCTTTCCAAGTCGAAGAGACGGCGGACGGGTTCGCGGTTGTCTTCGAGCCGCGGAGCGGTGAGAGCGTGCGCAACTTCGAGCCGGTCCCGTTCACCGGGCCGGACTCGCTAGAGCAAGCTGAGAGCCAAGCGCGCGTGCTGAACGGGCAAGCGCAGGCCATGCGCAGCTAACCTAGTGCAAATCAAGGGGGCCCCCTCGGGGGTCCCTTTTTTTGGTGTTTTTTTTTTGCACCAGAGTGACCCTCCTGGTGCAAAACCCTTTGCACCAGGCCCCCGGCGGCTAGAGCCAATTGCTCCAGCCGCCGGGGGCGGGGATGGGCGGAGACGGCGGGGAAACTCAACCGAAAGCCATACGCAAGCGAATAGGAAGACAGCGCAGGAGAGCCAAGTGGCTCTCCTTTTTTTGCTTAAGTGAGAGACCCTCATGCCACACGAAAACATCATCACCACGTCTGCTGTACCCATCTACCAGTCCCTAGAGACGCCCCCTATCCCACAGGCCAAGCGCATGTGTACGAACATGCCAGCCTTCTTGCTGGGGCGAGCGAGGGCCTCACACGTGCAATCGAACCTCACGATTGTGGCCACGCTGGGCGTCGCGGAGATCTTCAATGGCTGGAACATGCCCGGCGGCATCGATGCTGACGACGTGATGCCCCATATCGAGGGTATCGAGCGTGGCATCGCCGCCATGACCACGCTCAAAATGCACGCGAACGCGATGCATCATGTCGAGTACAAAAAGGCGCTCGGCGCCTATCGACTTGCCGCGAACGCCTATCACATGGGCACCTTGAGCGCGGAAGATCTCAGCGAGATGGGGCGCGGTCTCTCTGAGGCCGATCGGCGCAAAGAGATGCTGTCGATCTTAGCTGTAGGAGTTGGATGATGAACGAAGAATCAAAAGAGACTACGCGGTGCACGGCAGATGCGCCGTGCCCGGATGGGAAGGCACCCCCGGGAACCATGCTGGGCCGTGCGTATCGCAAGGCGGCTCACCCTGAGCATGTTGAGTTTGCCCCCACCTACGAGGAGGAGCCCCCGAGCTGGCGAGACCTCTATGTGGATGGGCTTGAAAAGGCAACCAAGCCCGACCACTTCGTTGTGGCCAATCTGTACCGCAGGTCACTGGGGGTTGGGGATGATGGTCTGGAAACATTCTTTGTCGGTGAGTACGTGGGCAACCGTCGTAAGGTAATGGACAACGACGCTAGCCCTGAGCGCGTTGGGTCTACCTGGAGCATCTATCTACAAGAGGACAAGGACCTGGACACACCCGTGCTCTGCTACCGGCTGTGCGACCTGGAGCCTCTGTATGATGGTGGCACCAAGTTCGTCAAAGCCAACGACCTCAAGTCTGAGCGCGTTGGGCTTATCATGTTCTACAAGGAGAAGCTGCCGCCTAAGCCTAAGCTCGGCCTGCCAGTGGTGCACCCCGAACACGGGGGAGGGGTAGTTGTCAGGGTGACCGGCACCGGTGAAAGCTGGTACGTCAACACGGTCTTTGGCTGGGAGGATACCGACCTGGCGCCCGCTCTCGGCATCAGCGTGCGCCGAGCTATACCCGCTCCCAACGACGACTTCTACTACGTCTACGGGGACGTCACCGAAGTCACCGACGATGGCATCGAAGTCGAGTACGAGAACGGTAAGCACGGAGTCTTTGCGCTCAAAGAGTTCTACAAGCAGTTTCGACGCTGCACAGAGAGCAACCACTCGACCTTTCACGAGCTTTACAACATCGATAGAGGGCCCAAGATTCTGACGCCAGCCTTCCGCAATCTCGCTCGAGATGTGCGCACGTCCAACGAGCGCATCATGGGCATTGATAGCCGGTCGAGCATGGCTTTCAGCGCGCTCAATGCTCGCAACACGCCCGACTCAGGACACTTCGTCCACTGCACACAAGATGAAGCCCGACCGTGGTCGCCGGACTCCTCCTTTCGCTGGCACCGCGAGCGTGAGGCACCACCAAAGAATGAAGACTTCGCGCCACTGAGCGGACGCCCCAAAAAGGTCATACGGCCGAAAAAGGGCTGGTCCCACGATCGCCTGACTGCGGTTCGATCGAAGATGGCGCTGGCTCCCGAGGAGACGCGTGAGGCCAAGCATGAGCCCGCGCGTCTCCTCGGGTCTCTCTGGGAGCGCCCAGATCTTCCAGCCGTCGAAGCCGAAGACGGAGGGAAGCCCGAGAAGACGCACGTCCCAGACTTCAACGGCAGTATCCTGAGATTTTAGGAGCCGCTCCCGAAGACCTCCCCCGCCTCCCATTCATTCGCATCTCTTCCGAGGTGATATTCTTATGCTCAGTGAGAGAATCCCATGCCACAACAACCACGCTCACCCGACAGGGAAACTGACCTAAACCTCCTGGGCTACCGAGACGCACTCCTCGTGCTCTTCCCTACGGGCTCCAACATCCGAGAGCCGCACCCTGGGCC
>SDBT01006284.1_pt1 | contig 19760 bp, 15 predicted proteins | sample 2277101 | NCBI WGS metagenome assembly SDBT01 (sample SAMN10404973, study PRJNA504765) | marine sediment metagenome | isolation source: marine sediment core GS10_PC15, 103 cmbsf | place: Arctic Ocean: Southern Knipovich Ridge | collected 2010 | reverse complement strand
AGAAGCTGTTGAACCATCTCCCAAAGTTCCTGTATTTCCTCTCCCACTATAATCTTTAATTGTTGAATTACTATCAAACGGCATATTCAAAACAGCAATTGAAACATTATCCTCATACCAGTTGAAAATTGAAGTTAAATTATCACTATCATCATCTGCTGTGTTGTTTGTTGCTGCACCTAAATCCTGTGTTGTGTAAACTGTTTCTGATTTATTTACCAAACCGTCTAAATATAAATTCATAATTTCATCTGCACTTAAAGAAACATTGTAGATAATTACTTCGTCGATTGTGCCGTTGAAAGGCCTGTTTGTCGATGTTGCTCTATTTCCTATTCTTAGAGCATTTGTTGTTGTGATTCCTGATGAACTATTTGTATTTGCAGGAGTTCCTGATACTACTCCATTAACATAATGAGTTACAAATCCTGACGCATTGAAAGTTACTAAGACGTGTGTCCAAGTGTTAAAAGGAATTGAATTTGTTCCAGAGAGTATAATTGTCCCTTCATTAATCCTAAATGCCATTGTGTTAGGAGTACCTTTTGATGTGTAAAAAGTAAATCCATCATCAGCACTTATTGATGTAGATTTATCAATAACTCTTCCTCCAGTTGTACTGCCAGACCCCGGCCCTGCACTTCCTGCATAAATCCAAGCTGAAATGCTTCCACCTTGAGTTAATAATTGATTTGCATTATGGGGAACTTCAATATAATCATCCACCCCATCAAACTCCCAAGCCCCTCCAACCCTACCTTCATAACTAGGTCCTGATAAAGAAGTATTATCAAAGTTATACAAAGTTCCATTATTAACCCCAGTCTCATCTAAAACTTGGCTTTCATTAGAACTTCCATATCTGTTTAATTTCCAATAGCCTACTATGCTTGAATTTAAAGGTGTTTCAAGCTCAGCTCCAATATAAGGAACAGACTGCGTTGGCAATTCATTAATATTCTCATATCCAATCACAACCTTCTGCAGGTAAGGAGTTATATTGACATTACCTGTTTTAAAGAATGCCTTATACTGTATATATCTTGTACTGGGGGTAAGTGTTGTATTCAGGCTCGAATTTACAGTGAAATAAGTATTATTTGTATAATCCGGCCCTATAAAATCTTCTGTATCACAGCCTGCATCATCACAGCTTCTTACATGGAAGCTTATATTTGTTGTAGCAGCAGAAACATTTACCCAAGTTATATTAACCCATGTTACATTACCCTGCCCAGAATCTATCACAGGCGATGTATAATTTCCAGCTGTGTAATATCTTACTTTCTGATTTTCATAAATTGTTGAAATTTCTGTTGCATTTAAACTTCTATTCCAGATTGCGACTTCGTCTATTGTGCCTTTCCAATTCTTAGTTGATAATAAATCTCCTCCTCCAATAACAGTATTATTTTCATAGTTATCAATAGAATGTCCAAGGTATATCCCAGAAAAAGATATTGTACCAAACTTAATACCATTTAGATACCCTTCCATTGAACTTCCATTATTTATAACGAATGCAAAACTAAACCATTCATTTTCTGAAACAGACACCGTTAAACTTGATGACAAAGCATGATAAAAATACAACTGTTCAGTTGGTTTATAGTAACTTATTGAAAATCCATTTTTAGCATTATATATATTATTTCCTAGCAAAAGATTATGAGTACTGCCCGGAGAATTAATATACCCCCATCCTGAGATAGTGATATTTGTCCAACTTGAATAATCAATGTCTCCTACATCAACATAATCATCGCCATCAAACTCAAAACTGCCATTTATCTTCCCGCTTTCATTCCAAGTTGGGCAGTTAGTACAACTTCCATTATTCCCTATCCCACTAAAATCATAAACATGTGTATCATTCTCACCAAAAGCACTTTCATTATTAAAGTGCATCAATAAAACATTACCAGTCATATTAGCCCAATCCTCAGCTTGATTATTAGGCAATTCACTCAAAGTAGGATCCTTAGGATTATCTAAAAGAGTAACATTCACTCCATCTGACCTTGTTCTGTCAAATGTTCCTGTCCATTGAGAAGCATTGCTTGGAACAGTTGCAAAATTATTAGCAGTTGCATTCTGCCCGTTAAAATCAAACTCTAAATGATGTACCCCAGCTGTTAATACCTTAGAAGTTTCATGTCCAGTTAAATCACAGGAGTAGTTAGCAATAAACACAGAATCATCAACCCATGAATACTCTAATACATCATCACCACATCTAACTTCTAAAAACCTTAAATCATTCTCTTCATCAATATCACTCCATGCAGTGCCATTCACTGCTTTAATCCTCAAATCACCAGCACCTATTGTTTCAAACCTAACTGTCCAATTCCCTCCAACCATAGGATAGCTTTGAACATTAAGCACAGTAATGCTAACCTCGTAAGTTTCATTAGAAAGTGAAGGAACAATCCATTCAATATAATCAATTAAGCCATTATTATTTTCATCGTAATAGCTGACATTATCAACTAATTCTCTGCTTTCATTAACAATCCTGTAAAGTTTAATGCCAGCTTCAGGAACATCATCCAAATAAGTATAAGCCAATATATCAGAATAATGCACATCAGAACTAATAACTACTCTTTTACCATTGGTTATCTCCTCTTCCTCTGCTATTGGAGCTTCTGTCCAATACTCTACCTCAACATCAGAAACAATATCCTCAATTATAACTGAAGTAACATTACTTTCATTGCCGGAAACAGGTTCGTAAACAGCATAGCCAGTAATTTCTATATCAAACAGCCATTCAAAGAATCTGGTTAGTAAACCTTTACCCTTAGAAGCAACAGTATAACCAGTTAACTCATTCTTCTCATTCTGTAGCTCTATTAATCCCCTGTTAATAGAACCAACTTCCTGCATAGCAGTTGGATCTTCCCCAATCACCTTTGCTTTCTTATCCGAAAGCTTATCAGAAATCTTATCTATCTGCTCAACTCTCTTCTCAGCTTCATATGTAGTTAAATTCTTTATAACACCTTTATCATTGACCTTAATCTTATCAGAACTAACAACCCTATCTTCTCTAACATCCCTAACAGTTACATTCAAAGCATCAGAAGAAATATTAACCGTAAGATTAATTACAAAGCCAGAAACATTTACCTTCTTAACCCATCTAACAGGCTTATTAATAACTATAGAAGGCTTAACCAACTCCTCAGAAACATTTACCTCTGAAATACTTAATGGCTTCTCAACAACATTAACAGAAAATAAATTAGATGAAACATTATAATAACCATCAGAAGCAACAAAATAAACATATCTTCTGCCTGTGAAGTTATAGTCAGGAACTAATCTAACAACAGAACCCCTAACAACCACACTTATATTTTCAACTTCATAAGCAGCATAAGTTAAATTATCGCCATCTTCATCAAAGAAATAATTTGAGAGATTGATACTTGCTTCTTCATTCTTATAAACAGTAACATCCTCAAACTCATTAACCAGCACAGGAGCATTCTCACTAATATTAATCTCTTTCTCAACTGAATACCTAATATTATCAATGATTAAACTGCCATTAGAAACAACAAACCTCAACTTATACAAACTAGCATTCAAAGAAGGCAATAAACAAGTCTCTATACAAACATCTTCAAAACTAACCCTTTCATAATAGAAATCAGCCTCTAACTCGCTAACAGAAGAATAAACAATATCTGAATAAGGATTTTCAATATCAAGTGAATAATCAGCATAAACTACCTGAGCTTTAACAGTATTCTCAAGAGAAGAATCATACCTTCCATAGCTTAGATAGAATGTATCATTCCAGCTGCCAGAAGAATCCAAGTTGAGTAATGCACAACAATCTTCTGAGCCATAGCAAAGGCTTACATCATTAACATCCCATTTAGTACAAAGCTTATCATAGCTAACACCCCAGTTAAAGCTACTTGAAACATTAAACTCAAACACATCCTCTACATTCTTCGAACCCCCACCTTGCGTAGTTATTTTTATTATTTTATTATCTAATGATTTATTTATTATTTCCTCATCAGTTTCATTTATTATTGATTCATTACTTCCATTATTTATTGGTTCGCCTTCGCCACTTATATCCAAAATTTCTTCACTTTCATCATCAAGCGAAGCATTATTGGTACTGTCATTTATTGATTCACTTTCATTCCTTACAGCTAATCCAGTAACATCCAAAATACCTTCTTCATCTAATCTCGAACTATCAAACACAAGATAAGATTCATTATAATATTCAAGATAAACTTTGGCAGATGCACCTTCACTGACACTGCCATCTAACCTAACAGATTTCAACTCACCATAATTGCCCATAAACCATGTATACTCATAACTGGAATTAACATCTAAACTAATATTATCTGTATAATCAAAATAATTAACCACAGTGACAAATCCTGTTGGCCTTAATGGTAAGAGTAAAGCAAAAGTAAACAATAAGATCAAAACAGCCGATATTGGTATTAAAGGCTTTACATTAGTATATATCCTGCTTACAGCATCTTCTTTTCCTTCATCTACCCTTTGTAATCCCCCTAACTCTCTCTGCCTATCTTCAAGCAAGAACTTTCTTCTCTCATTCTCCCTATCTCTTTCTTTCTTTAACTTCTCCAATCCCCTTAACTCTTTTCTAAGCTCCTTATGATTCTCTTTCTCTTCCCTTAACTCCCCTAATAACCTCTGCTTCCTTTCTAATTCTATATGTCTCTGTCTTTCTTTTAGATTCTTCTCTTCCTTTCTGCTCTTAACAAATTCTTCCTCTTCTTTCCAGTAATCCCCTATTCTCTGTAGTTCTCTTAACTCCCTCTGCCTATCTTCAAGCAAGAACTCTTTCTTTTTGTATTCTATTTCTTTTGCCCTTTCTATCTCAGCTTTCTTAGCCAAATACCATTTAGATATCTTTGGTTCTTCCTTTGTAATCTCTGGCTTACTTTCTGCCCTCAAACTGAGATATATACTATAAGCTTCTTCTAAATCTTCAGTCTTATTAGATAGAACTTTGTCTTCTTTTGGTTCATCTAATGCTCTATTTATTTTACAGCCAGTTCTAAGAGCCAGGTATCTACTATAATCATCATCTCTTATTCTCCCCATTACATCAAGTTCTTCTCTTTCCTTGATTGAACTCTTATTTGGCATTTTTCTTTTTAGCTCTGAAGTAAACTTTCCTTACATCACGCTCATCCCTATCCAATAAAACAGCTATATTGTGATAATTAAGAGCAGAATCATCCTTTAAATGAACAATAAGGGCCTCATAGGTTGTTAGGGGCCTGTTTCTTAAAGCAGAAAGTGGTAAGGTAAGCTTAGAATATTTACTAATAATTTCTCTATCAGAAAGACCTTTTTTACTCTTTTTACTCACAGTAATACGGACAATGTCCGTATTTATATTTAAATCTTTCTGCTATTCAAACTAATAAATTAGAAAACAAAGAAAAAGCCTTACTCGTTCTCAACCCTTGGAGCTAATATAAAGCTCAGTGATACTTTATCGATGGCCTTAAAGTCAAGCTTTAATGGATAATCTTTATTAAACCTTATCTCTACATTTTCGCTCAACTTAGAAGCCCCAATCATTTTTTTGAGATATTCTATGCTATATTTTGCTTTAACCTTCTCACTAGCTTCAATTTTGATATTGTCTCCTTCTTTTATCTCAATCTTTGCCTGTGATAAATCACCTGCTGCGTTAACAATGAAAATTCCCTTCTCAACTTCGAGTGTTACAGACTCAGCAACAATATCAGCATCTTCTATAGCACTGGTTAATGTTGAAGATGGCATTGTAACTGCAATAGGAAATTTTAAATCTGGTACTTTCTGCTCTTTTTCCTCTAACTCAATAATTGGCAGATTGAAGGTCCTTGTTGTATTACCTTTTAGTTGAATGCTTAATTTGTTGTCTCCTGTTAACTCTAAACTTAACATATCATTAGGACCTGCTCTTCTTAGTATTTGTTTTAGATTTCCTAAATTAATTGCAATCTGTGTTTCTTCTTTGACATCATATTCTGTAAAACAAGAACTTAATAGCTTGAAGATGACCATTGCAACATTTGCAGGATCCATTGCTACTAACTCCATAGCGTCTTTATTTATTTTGAATCGTGCTTCACTAACTAACTCAGAAATAATAGTTATACTTTCTTTAAGATAGGTTGGTTCTGCTAATGTTAATTTCATATTCGACACCCCCAAATCACGTATTTAAGTAATACTATCTCATTTAAAAAACTTTGTTTTTTAAATTCCTCAAATACTTCGTATTTGAGTTATTTAAATGCTTTATGGTTCTCAAAAAGATATTTTATCGCCGTCATGTAGAAGATGTATAGTTTTGTCTTTTTTATATCCTTTTTCTATTGCTAAATCCACCAAAGCCTGTTTCATTTCTTCCTCGCCATGAGCAGGGATTATATTCTCTGGCTTTACAAGGTTTAAGAGGTCCCTTAAATCCTCCCTAGAAGCATGACCTGAAGCATGAATATCCCTAAAGATTCTTATACCATGTTCTCTTAACCTTTTTTCCAGTTCTGCCCTGTTGTGTATGTTAATTTCGCTAGGGATAACTGTGCATGAAAATATCACATGGTCTTCCGAATGGAATTTAAATGGGATTGTTCCGTTAACTATTTTAGACAGAGTTGATTTTGGCTCACCTTGGTGGCCTGTTACAACCAGTAGATATTTTTCTGTGCCATCTCTTTCTATTTTTTTTAGTCTCCTTTTTATCTGTTTTCCAAATTTGACTATTTCAACCTCTTTTGAGAAATTAATTAGGCCTGCCTTTTCTCCTGCCTCTGTATATTTTGCTAAGCTTCTTCCTAGGAATACTATCTTTCTATTCATCTTTTTCCCGAACTCTATAATTGATTTTAATCTTGCTAGGTGGGAAGCAAATGTTGTTACAATGACTGCTTTATTTTTAGAGTCAACTCCCAGCATAACATCTCTCAACATTTCTTTAGCAACAAGTTCAGAAGGCGTCTTTATTGGCTGCCTGGCTCTTGTACAGTCACATATCAGGACTTTTACGCCTTTTTTACCAAGCTCTTCCAGTTTGTTATAATTTGGTTTTTTTCCTAAAGTAGGGTGATTATCAAATTTGAAATCATTTGCATAAAGAACAATTCCTTTTGGGGTATGTACAGCTACCATCACGGTCTGTGGTGTGCTATGAGTCATGTTGATAAATTCTATTTTTATTTTATCAGAGATATAATATATAGAATTCACATTTAATGTTTTGATTTCGTTCTTTAACTTTATTTTTTCATCTTTGCTTATGGCTTTAATAACCTCTGTTGTGAATGGAGTGCAAAGAATTGGGGCATTGTAGTTATTTGACAAGAATGTTAGAGCTCCAACGTGGTCAAGATGGGCATGTGTTGGGATTATGGCTTTTACTTTGTCTTTCCAGTCTTTGATTACTTTGTCATTAGGGATAGCTCCTACTCTGGCTAATTCAGCAGCACTTATTTCTACAATATCATCTTCCTCTTCTTCTGTGTATTTGATGTAGCTATCCAGATGGAGGCCCATATCTATTATGACAACTTCGTCGTCTACCTTGATGGCAGTCATATTCTTACCTATCTCATCATAGCCGCCAATAGCACAGATTTCTATCATAACTATTGGTTTTTTAGGATTAGTATATAAAAACTGTGTTTTTAGAAATCCTTTTAGAATTTCTAAACTTTTAGAAAAGCTTTGCTTTTCTAAACGGTTTAGGAACTTTGTTCCTAAAACCGACAAAAACTGGAAATCTTAGATTTCCCTATCTCAAACAAGTATTGTACCCAATACTTTGAGCAAAGCCCAAAGTTTGAGAAATCTCTGATTTTTGTAGTTTTATAATAGTTTAATAAAAATATGCGAGGAGGAGGGTTCGAACCCCCGTAAGCACTAAGCTAATAGATGGCCCATGGAGCATATCATCGATCCCTTGTGGAGACCTCATCACTCAATAACTTGAGTTTGGATGTTTAGTACCTAATTACCAAACGCTATCCCGTTTGACCACTCCGGCATCCTCGCTTAAAACAATAGAAAAATAAGGTGTTTTAAAAATCTTGCTAAAAGAACGATTGAATTCTAAGACAAGCCATTCAACTTACCTTCTATATCGTTCAACTCTGCTTCTAGCTTTTCAATCTCTGTTTTTTCTTTTGGTTTTTCAACTTTGATAAGTTTTGGCTTCTCTTCTTCAACAACCTTTTTCTCTGGCTTTTTTATTCCCACATCTTTTACTTTAGGCAGGTGCGTTTTAAGCCTGTTTATTAATCTTGATATTGCTTTAACATCCTCCCTAAACTTTTGGATTAGTTTTTGTTTCTCTTCTTTTACTGATTTGAATTTTTCATATTCTTTTAGAGATTCCAGTATATCTTTAGAACATTCAAGTATACTTCTTCTTAAATCCCCATTATTTGCTATTCCAACAAATAAAGGATTTTCTTCTTTTTTAGCCATTTTTATTGTGGTACAGGTTCGAATAATATATGGTCTATCCCTCCTATCTTACTTTCTATTTCACTAAGTTTAGCATCCCACCCTTCTAATTCTGAATCTTCCTGTTGTTTCAACTCCTTTATCTTTGATAGGGTATCTCTTGCTTCGTTTAATTTCTCCTTTATTATGCCAACTGTATGTAAGGCATCTTTATAATTGTCTATTTTTACAAAAACCTGAGCTTCTACCATTTTTACACCTCTTCGAATAAAGTTTTATCAATGAATGTAATCTTTCTATGGATATCATACAAAGAATTACGGAGTTCTGCATATTTTTTATCTTTTGTTGATTTGTCTTCTTCTAATTCGACAAAAAATGAATCTATGTTTTTTAAGCTGTTTTTCGCGTTATTAATATTATTCTGAATATATTCAAAATCGTTAATTGTGATGAACTTTTGTTTTTTGATTGGTTCTTCTTTTGTAAGCGGTAATTGTGGTTCTGTTACTGGTTTTAATAGTCCTATTGGTTTAGGGGTAATAGGTAATTTTTGTTCTTCTTTAGGTAGAGGGGGCATTGGCCCTTCTTCTTCTGGCAAGGGAGGCATTTCAGGAAATTCTTTTTCAGCTCCTGGTAAACCAGGCATTCCTGCTACTTCCTTTCCCTCTCCAAATTTTGGTGGAGCGGGCATTTCAGGAAATTCTCCTTTTCCTATTTCGGGCAATGATAATTTTTCAACAGATTTTTTTGGTTTAAGAAATGAGAAAAATCCTTTTCTTTTTTCTTCAATAATTTTTGGCGGAGGGGGCAGATCTAGTTTTTCTTCTCCAAATACGAATGGTTCTTCCTCAGGTAGAGGGGTCATTTCAGGAGGTTCTTTTTCCTCTTCAGCTTCGGGTAAAGGAGGCATTTCAGGAAACTCCTTTTCGGATCCTGGTAAACTAGGCATTTCTGGCAATTCCTTTTCCTCCTCAAATTTTGGTGGAGCGGGCATTTCAGGAACTTCAAAACCACTAGGTTTTGAAGTAGGAAAATCAGGGATTTTCTGTTTCTCAAGCTCTGCTTGAGATAAGGAAAGCTTGCTTTCCTGTTTTTCTTCTTTTCCTATAGGGGGTAATGATACTTTTTCAACAGATTTTTTTGGTTTGAGAAATGAAAAAAACCCTTTCTTTTTTTCTTCGGTGATTTTTTGAGGAGGGGGCAAATCTAAGCTTTCTTCCCCAAATGCGAATGCTTCTTCTCTTGGTGGGGGGGGAAGTTCTGGTAATTTCTCTTTTTCTTTCTTGACTTTGGCTTTTAATTTTGGTTTTTTCTTTAAGGGTGTTAACTCTTCATCAATAGGCTCTTCTGTAGAAATCTCTTCTTCTATACCTATTTTTGGCGGTTCTGGAGGTAAATCTAGGTCTGTGTCAGATAGTAATTTATCTTTCTTTTTTAACATGTTTAAAAATACCATTTCCACCCCTGACTTTAAAAATAAGAATAAGATTATTAAAGCTTTGTGTAGCATTTTTAAATGGTAACATAAGAGTTGTATTGTTCGAAAGATTATTAAATGATATAGCTTATATTTATTGATATGAAAGAAGCTTTGTACTATAAAAAATTAAAGGATAAGATAGTAAATTGTAATTTGTGCCCTACTAATTGTGTTATTAAGCCAGGTAATTTTGGAAACTGTGGAGCAAGGAAAAACATAGATGGAAAATTCTATTCATTAGTATATGCTAAGCCGGTTTCTGTTTCTATAGATCCAATAGAGAAAAAACCATTATATCATTTTCTACCTGGTTCTTACTCATTATCAATAGGCACTTTGGGCTGTAATCTACATTGTCTACATTGCCAGAATTATGATATTTCGCAGGCAAAAGCAGACCAATTTTCGGGTAGAGAGTTAACGCCAAAAGAATTGGTAGAGAAAGCAATTAGTAATAGCTGTAAAAGCATATCTTACACATATAACGAGCCAACAATTTTCTATGAGTATGTTTTGGAGACAGCACAATTGGCAAGGAAGAAGGGAATAAAAAACATAATGGTGACTAATGGTTATATCAATAAAGAGCCGTTAAAAGAGCTTTATCCATTGATAGATGCTGCAAATATCGATTTAAAGGGTATGTATGAGGATTTTTACAGAAAGGTATGCTCTGTTAGATTAAAACCTGTTTTAGAGGCTATTAAGGGGATAAAGAAGATAGGGACTTGGCTTGAGATGACTAATTTGCTCATTCCTGGCTATAATGATAGCAAGGGAAAGATAGAGAAATTGGTTAAATGGGTAAAAGACAATTTAGGAGTTAAGGTTCCATTACATCTCTCTGCTTTTTATCCTACCTATAAACTGTTGGATGTTCCTAGAACTTCTCCTGAAACATTATTAATGGCAAAGAAAATTGCTTTAAAGGAGGGTTTAAAATACGTTTATCTAGGAAATATAGCTCTACCAGATTCAGCTAACACTTATTGTCCAAAATGCAGTAAATTAGTGATAGAAAGAGGGGGTTTTGAGGTTTACAAAAATAATCTTAAGGATAATTCGTGCCCATTTTGTGATGAAAAAATAGATGGGATTTTTGAATAGATTTAGATTTCCTTAAAACTTTTTTTAAAATTTAAATAAATTCATTGAAAATTTTGGTAACAAATTTTCAATTAATTTCTTTAAAATTTCATAGAAAATTTTAAATAAATTTATATATAAGTTTATTTATTAGAGTGAATATGGTTAATCCTTTTGCAGAACCTTCAAAAAAAGAGAAAATTCTTAAGGTACTGAAGGCAGTATTTCTTAAAAGATTTCCGATGAATTTCTTGTTTTTGGTCATAATAATAGGCTTGTCCATATATGGTTTTCAGTATTTTAAGCCTGGTGAGACACCTACAGGGGAAGTTGTAGCAGATGTTTCAGAACCAGAATGTCCAGAATGTGTATGCGAAGATACTGAATGTGAGCAGGATTGTGGCTTATGCCCAATAAAAACCAAGATTGAGAAAGAAGAAGTTATTCGATACCAATGTTCTGATGGTGGTGTTGTTGATGAATTGGAGGAATGTGAAAAGGATTTTCCAGATATTGATGAGGAATACAGCGGCACAGTTAGCGGTGTCACGTTATCTATAGATAATATTGAATACGATAAGGATGAAGATGATTCTGGCTTTGTTACCCGGGTTGATTATACAATAATAAACAAAGGAGATTTTCCAATAGTTCCGAAAGTTCAGGTTAAGGTTTATGAAGAATGGAATCTTAAGGTTAAGAAAGCTCCTGCAAATAAGGTTATTGACCCAGAGATTGTTGTAAATGCAAATGATTATGTTAAGAGGAAGGATAGAGTGAGAATATACTTTAAAGGAGAAGAACAAACTTTAAGGTTATTACTGGTAGATGCCTTAACAGATCCTGATATAGAGGTTCTTGCTGTGACAAGGGATTTTGAGTTGGACTAATAAATAAAACAATAAGATTTTTAAAGAGAACTTTATTTCTTAATGCCTAGACGGCCATAGGGACTCGGTATACCCGATCCCATTAACTCAATTTTTGTTAATTGGGTTGGGAAGTTCGAACTCGGAAGTCAAGCGAGTCTCCGTTCCAGGGAGTACTGCATTGCGTGGGAAACTTGGAAAGCTGTCACCTTTTTTCAAGTTCAATTCTTATTTTTCTAATACTAGTTGTCTTATGTTCTTTTGTTTCATAATCTTTTTAAATAAACTGTTGCTTCTTACGTATAAAAGGGATTATTATGAAACTAGCTGTAATTGGTTGTGGATACGTTGGTTTGACCATTAGTGTATGTCTAGCAGAACTAGGTAATGATGTAATCTGTGTAGATATTGATGAGAAGAAGATTGAGAATTTGAATGATGGTGTAGTTCCGATATATGAGCCTGGTTTAGGGGATATGCTGGAAAGGAATTTTAAGGAAAAAAGGGTTTCTTTTACAACAGATATTAAAAAAGCGATTGAATCCTCAGATGTTATTTTTATAGCAGTTGGTACTCCTCTTGGCAAAGATCATAAGGCAGACCTTTCTTTTGTAAAGCAGGTTGCAAAAGATATAGGGACTTATATGAATGGGTATAAGGTTGTAGTGGATAAAAGCACAGTTCCTGTTGGTACTGCACAGCTTGTTTCTGATATAATAAAGGATGCTCAAAAAGAGCCTACAGAGTTTGATGTTGTTTCTAATCCAGAGTTTTTAAGGGAAGGTGAAGCGATTAACGATTTTATGACGCCTGATAGAGTAGTTATTGGTGCAGACAGCGAAAAAGCAAGAGAAATAATGGAATCTATATACAAAGGAATAGCAAGGACCAATAAACCTATTATGTTTACAGATACGAAAAGTGCAGAGATAATAAAATATGCAAGTAATGCTATGTTAGCTACTAGGATAAGTTTTATGAATGATATAGCAAGATTATGCGAAAAGTCTGGTGGGAACGTTAAAGATGTAGCAAAAGGCATGGGTCTTGATTCAAGGATAGGCCCAAGATTTTTACAGGCAGGGATTGGTTATGGTGGAAGCTGTTTTCCAAAGGATGTTAAGGCATTGGCACAAACGATGAATCATCATGAAATTGAAAGTAAGATTCTTCAGGCAGTGGAACAGGTTAATGAGGAACAAAAAAGATCATTATTACCAAAAATTAAAAAACTGTTGCCAGAGTTGAATGGAAAGACAATAGCTATCTGGGGATTAGCCTTTAAACCAAAAACAGATGATATGAGAGAAGCACCTTCTATAATAATCATAAACCAGCTTCAGGAGGAAGGAGCAAAGATAAAAGCATTTGATCCGGAAGCAGAAAAAACAGCAAAGAAAATATTAAAGGATGTAGAATACGCAAGAGATCCTTATGAGGCTATTAAGGATGTAGATGCTTTAGTAATAGCTACAGAATGGAATGAATTTAGGAATTTAGATAAAAATAAAATCAAGCAATTAATGAAACAACCAAATATTATAGATGGAAGAAATGTTTATGAGCCTAAAGAAATGAAAGAATTGGGTTTTAATTATATTAGTGTGGGTAGGTGATTTAAGATCAAGGTGATAATTCTTGCAGCGGGGTACGCAACAAGGCTTTATCCTTTGACAAAAGATAAACCGAAGCCTTTGTTGGAGATAGGGGGAAAGCCTATACTTGACCATATAATAAAGAAAATAGAAAAAATTGAGGAGGTAGATGAGGTATTTATTGTTACAAATGCAAAATTTTCAGGTCATTTTCAGGGATGGTTAACTGAATTTAAATCACAGAAAAAAATAAAGATAATAAACGATCAAACAACATCTAATGAAGCCAGATTAGGTTCTTTGGGTGATGTTAATTTTGTGATTGATCAGGAGAACATAAAAGAAAGTGTTTTAATTGTTGCTGGAGACAATCTATTTGAGTTTTCATTGAAGGAATTTGTGGAGAGTCATAAAAAGCATAATAAAAGTGCAGTTGCGTTGTATGATGTGCAGGACAAGGAACTTGCGAAGCATTATGGGATAGTCGCTGTTGGTGATGGGGGTAAGATGATTGAGTTTGAAGAAAAGCCTTCAGAACCAAAATCAACCTTGGCTTCAACAGGAGTTTACATTTATCCGCCTCATGTTCTGCCAATGCTCCAGGAATTTGTAAAAAAATACAAAAATAGTGATAAAGCAGGCAATTTCCTCGAATGGTTGCATAAGAAAGAGCATGTTTATTGTTATATAACTAAAGAAAAATGGTTTGATATAGGGACTTTAGATCAATTAGAAAAAGCAAAGGAGGAATTTAGAACATGAATACTATATTAATTACAGGTGGAGCAGGATTTATAGGCTCTCATTTATGTGATAATCTTATCAAGAATAATAAAATAATATGCGTTGATAATCTTTTTACTGGAAACAATGATAATATTAAACATTTAAGGGATAATAATAATTTTAGATTTATTAAGCATGATATAATAGAACCATTATTTCTTGATAATGAACAAATAGATCAGATATATAATTTAGCATGCCCTGCTTCTCCAGTACATTATCAGTTTAATGCAATAAGGACAATTAAGGCGAATATATTAGGAACTATCAATATGCTTGGATTAGCTATTAAACATAAAGCAAGGATATTACAAGCTTCTACTTCAGAAGTTTATGGTGATCCTTTAGAGCATCCGCAAAAAGAAAACTATTTTGGGAATGTAAATTGTAATAGTATTCGCGCGTGCTATGATGAAGGTAAGCGTTGCGCAGAAACTCTGATGTTTGATTATCACAGGCAAAATAAGGTGGATATTAAGATTGTTAGGATATTTAATACATATGGACCAAGAATGGCAAGAGATGATGGGAGGGTTATTTCAAATTTTATTATACAGGCTTTAGAGGGAAAGGATATAACTGTTTATGGAGATGGAAAGCAGACAAGAAGTTTTTGTTATGTTTCTGATATGATTAGTGGACTGGTTGAGATGATGGATTGTGAGGGTTTTATAGGGCCTGTTAATCTTGGTAATCCTAAAGAGTTTACTATTTTGGAATTGGCTAAGAAAATTGTTAAGTTAACTGGATCAAAGTCAAAAGTTGAATTTAAGGAATTGCCTGAGGATGATCCTAGGCAGAGGTGTCCTGGTATAGCATTAGCGAAGGAAAAGCTTGGGTGGGAGCCGAAGATTGAGTTGGAGGAAGGGTTGAAGAAGACGATTGGATTTTTTAGGGAACTAACCAAAAAATGAAAATTGTTGTTATAGGACCTACAGCACCCTATAGGGGAGGAATCTCACATTATAATACCCTTTTGTGCAAGAATTTATCTAAAAAGCACAAAGTTGAGTTAATAAGCTGGAAAAGGCGTTATCCAAAGTTTATTTATCCTGCTGAACAACTAGATAAAGAAAGCAAGAAAAAAATTAGTTCTGATGCGAGATTCATACTGGATTGTCTGAATCCTTTTACGTGGTTGAAAGTGTTTTTTATAATAAAGAGGAAGAAACCTGAATTGTTGATATTTCATTGGGTGTCGCCTTTTCTTTCTTTTGTTTTTACAACAATATCTTTTTTGACAAAACATTTTACAAAAACAAGAATTTTGTTGATATGCCATAATGTTCTACCTCACGAAAAAAGATTTGTTGATAAGTTTTTGGCTAAGGTTCTTTTTAAGAATGTAGATTATTTTTTGGTACATTCAAGGAAGGACCTTAAGGATTTAACTTCCATAAGGAAGAATGCCCATGTTAAGCTGGGTTTTATGCCCCTGTTTGATTTTTTTGAGAAAAAACACATATCTAAAACCAAATTAAGAGAAAAACTTGGCTTAAAGGATAAGGTAATCTTATTCTTTGGGATAGTAAGGGAATATAAGGGTCTTATTTATTTGATTAGAGCCTTGCCAGAGGTATTAAAGTCTGTTAATCTCGATTTATTGATAGTTGGGGAGTTTTGGGAGGGCAAGGATAAATATCTGAATGAGATTAAGAGTCTGAAACTGCAGGATAATGTCAAGGTTATAGCTAAGTATGTTCCGAATGAGGAAGTGGCTGATTATTTTTCGGTATCAGATATTCTTGTTTTGCCGTATACAGATGCAACACAGTCTGCAATATTACAAACTGCTTTTGCTTTTGATAAGCCTGTCATAACGACTAATGTTGGCGGATTAAAGGAAGTAGTTGATGATGGAAAGACAGGTTTTATAGTAAAGCCTGAGAATTCTATTGAATTGGCGAAAGCTATAATAAGATTTTATAAGGGGGAAAGGCAGAAAGAATTTATACAAAACATAAAATCAGGAAAAGAGAAGTTTAGTTGGGAATCTTTAATAAAGATTATTGAATCTTTCTAAAGAAACATATTCCTTATCACTTTAATCATTGAAGGTATGTCGCATAAGATATTTGAATAAGCCTGATTTGCCAATGGACAATAACACCTGCCTTTTTTTATGTAATTTCTTACAGAGTCTGCTTTTTTTGAGTACCATATCTTTTTAAAATCATAGTTTACTTTTCTTAAATCTCCCATTGGTTTTTCATACCCCAGAATACAGCAAGGCCATACTTCCCCATATGGGTTAATGTGGGCATTTGTAAGGCCTGCATAGCACGGAATAACCTGTCTTTTTTCCTTTAATATCCTGACTACAATCTTATAGTAAAGCAAGCGAAATGCCTGGGTTATTCTTGTCAATCGTTTTTTTGTTTTTAATTCTTTTTTGATGGCTTTTGAGAATATATTTATTGCTTCTTCATAGTCTTTTGCGCTTGGAGTTATATCCCTGTTTAGGGTAAATAATTCCGAGCGCCTTTCTGCTATCTCATTTATATACGAATCAACATTTAGTTTTTCCACATAATCTGATATCTCTTTGATTTTGTTTATATTGTAGACAGATATTACTGTTCCTACACCCACATCTAGATTAGGGTATTCTTTTTGCAAGGCCTTTAACCGTTTTATAGTTTCAAGAAGTTTTTTGAAATTGCCTTTTATACCTCTTATTTTATCATGTTCTTTACCGATTCCATCAAAAGAAGGTTTTATTGTTAAAGGTATATTTAGCTTGTTTGCTTTTATAACATCCAGAATTTTTCTGGTATTCTTTTCAATTAAGTCAGGAGTCAAGGCATTTGTAGGGATATGGATTACTCCTGGTTTTAGGTATTTACAGGCAAGATCAACGATTTCTGGGAGGTCTTTTCTCAGGTAAGGTTCACCCCCGCTTATATTAAAGAAATAGATATGACCCATACTTTTGAATATCTTTTCTATTTCATCAAGTGTAAGTTCATTCTTTTTTAGATGGGGCTTGTGCTTATAAAGTTCCCATAGATTACATGTTTTGCATCTTGACTGACACATGTTAGTTACGGAATATGTTACTGTAAGGGGCATTAGTGGTTTAATTAACCCTGATCTAGCTAGGTTGTAACCTGCTATTTTTAACAACATTTTTTGAATGGGAAACACCTTTGACATATCAGTTTGGTATAAGCAAAATATTAATAAAGCTTACTATTATCCTCTGTGCATATGAAAATACTTGTAACAGGTGCAACAGGTTTTATTGGTAAACGTCTTGTTGAATTTATGTCTAAACAGGGCCATGATGTTAGCTGTTTTGTTAGAAAAACAAGCGATATAGGAAGCTTGAAAATGCCTAATGTTGATTTTGTATATGGCGACATTCTTGATAAAGAATCTATAGAACAAGCATTAAAGGATAATGAGATAATTATCCATCTTGTAGGTCTTCAATCGTTTTCAGAATATTCTGAGAAAGTATATAGTAAATTATATGAAACAAACGTTTTAGGTCTGAAAAATTTATTAGATGCCATAGTTAATAAAAAGCCAAAAAGCCTTAAAAAGATTATTTTTTTGAGCAGCACTGCAGCTATAGGCTTAACAAAAGGCAAAGTTGATGAAAGCGTAGCCTGTAAACCTTTATCCTCTTATCAGAAGACAAAGTATGAAGGAGAAAAATTGTGTTTAAGTTACTTTAGAAAATATGGGTTGCCAATAGTTATATTAAGGTCTTCTATGATCTATGGGACTAAAGATGATCACTCTCAAATACAAAAGATGGTTAATTTTATGAAAAAAGGCTTTTTTCCTGTAATTGGAAATGGCAGAAATAATGTGCCTATGATATATATAAATGATGCTGTTGAGGGCATTATAAAAGGGGCTTTAAAAGGAAAACCGGGAAATATTTATTATATCACTAATGACAAAAGAACAACAATTAACGAACTTGTTGATATTATCAGAGAAAAACTAGGTGTTAAGGTGTTTAAAATCAGGATACCTGTTTTTATTGCATATGTTGGTGCTGCAATACTTGAGTTATTATGCAAACTTGTTGGAAAAGATGCTGTTATGTCTGGAAGGAGGGTTTTATCGATGTCATCAGATAGGATTTTTGATGTTTCAAAAGCAGAGAAAGATCTTGGTTTTACTACAAAGATTAATGTTAAAGAAGGCATTTCTATGGCTATAAAGGAGTATGGTATAAAATGATGGAAAAAGAAGCTTTTGGTGTAGATTATGAAAGGTACGCATTAGGCAAACTTTTAAAGAAATTAGCTAAGAAATATAATATTAAGACCGTATTAGAAATTCCTGCTTCTGGTGTTAAAGCAATGCCTTCCATATACTCTCTTGGATTTGGTGAAGCGGGATGTGAGGTTACATTAGTAAACCCCAGTAAAAAGTCTAGGGAAATCTGGAAAGAGCTGGGATTTAATGTTAATTTTGCTGAAGTTAATGATATAACAAAAACAGATTTTAAGGATAATGAATTTGACTTTGTTTGGAATTTTGCTATTTTTCCAGAGATTGACAATAAACAAGCACTTTTAAAGGAGATGAAAAGGGTTTCTAATAATTATGTTGCAGTTTTTGCAGTTAATGGTTATAATGTTGGGTCTTATGTACATAGGTTTTTACATAAACTTAAGAAAATTCCCTGGACTCATGGGGATAAGAAATTGTTATATTATCAGAATTTAAAGAAAGTGTTTTTGGAGAGTAATATTCAGGTTAGTAAGGTTGGTGTTGTAGATACCCCTCCTTGGCCGGACTCTATTGGCTTTAGGGATTTGAGGTTGCATAGGATGAAGGTTGATTTTAAGGATGTCGATTGGGAAAGTAATACTAAAGATTATTTAAAGAATAAGAAATATCCACTATGGATTAAGCTTATTTATTTGTTTGAGAGTTTGCCTGTACCTTTTCACATCAAACTTTTATATGCTCATATATATTATATGATTGGAAGAAAATAATAAGAAGTATTTTTCAATGAAAAAAAGACTGCATTTAGGTAGCGGAAACCAACCAAGAAAAGGCTGGATTAACTTAGATGTGATCCCAGGCAAACACGTTGGCATAGTCCATGATCTGAATAAGTTTCCATATCCATTTAAGGACAATTCCATTGATGAAATCTACACAGAATACGTCCTTGAACATATGAAGGATATTATTAGGACACTAAAGGAGCTATACAGAATTTGCAGGAATGGAGCAATTATAGAGGTTGTTGTCCCATACTTTACATCACATCGAATGTTTGGCGACCTTACACATTATCGATTTTTTACTTATACTTCTTTTGACAATTTTATTGTTAATCCTGGAAAGTACGATCAAGATTATAGAAATGTAAATTATTGCAAGGATATTAAATTTAAGATGCTTGATAAGCATATAGGATTTTATCAGAGAGGCAAGAAAAAAGGACGCAATACGAAGTTTATGGCTAACTTTGATACGAGA
>SDBT01006283.1_pt1 | contig 19764 bp, 16 predicted proteins | sample 2277101 | NCBI WGS metagenome assembly SDBT01 (sample SAMN10404973, study PRJNA504765) | marine sediment metagenome | isolation source: marine sediment core GS10_PC15, 103 cmbsf | place: Arctic Ocean: Southern Knipovich Ridge | collected 2010 | reverse complement strand
TTCTAATCTTTAAGACTTCTAATGTGTGAAATAGCAAAATAATTCATTTTTTTCAATTGTAAGCGGATTTACAAATCCATATCTCTCGAATTGAATAACTTTCTTTAGTGGTATATTCAATAAGTTAATCTCTCCATAGCCCGACGTTAGCGAACCATCTGGCTTTAAAATCGAAACTTTAATGTTTTCATCTTGAGGAACCCAATGGATAATAGAATAATCACGATTTAGTTCTAAACTATGATAATATGATTTGATTTTTTTCTGATTTATATCCACTGAGAGAATTTGAATATTAATTAAATCCTTTAACCTGAGGATTTGACCTGCCTTTAATTTTTTTGCATCTGAATATGCTATAAGCATATTTAGAGTTTTATTATTTACAATTCCCTTTATTTCTCTTTTCCCTTTTTCCGGAACTGAAGGGAGCAAAAAGGGTTCTGCAATGTATTCCTCAAAAGGAACCTCAACAATTTCAAGTACAAAAGGATTATCAACATAGAAATATCTATCAGATTGTCCATCAATTAATTCTTTATTTTTAGCATACAGCCAATTCACAGAGAAGGTAATTCCAGACATTGACATTCCGAGATCTAATAGAGTTTTCCTTAATGCTTCAGGCTTAATACCTCGTTTTTCAAGAGATTGAAGACTCCATGTCCGGGGATCATCCCAACCTGAAAAAGTATCATTCTGTATTTTATTTCGTGCTTCAGTCTTACTTAATTTCATATCTGGGAAATTTAACCTTCCATAGTGCAAAAATTCTGCCTTTTTCCAACCAAAATGATCCCATATAAAATCTTCAATAAAATCTTCTTTTATAAGATCAGCCCCTCGCAATATATGGGTTACTCCAATAAGATAATCGTCTATAGCCCATGAAAATTCTAACATGGGCCATACCATATATTTAGTTCCTACTTTGGGATGATCAGCCTCAGATATTCTCATTATTATTTGGTCTCTTAATGCAGGATCTTTTTGATCCATACCTGTTTTCAAACGTACCACAACTTCCATCTCATGATATCTACCAGTAAGCATATTGTTCCATTCCTCTATATTTTTCTCAATGGGTGTGTCTCTATGCGGACAATCTTTCCTTTGATTTTTATACTTCTCCCTAAATTCGTCACCTGAACAGAAACAAACATATGCTATTCCATCTTTAATGAGCTTTTCGCAATATTCATAAAAAATTTCTAACCTATCGCTTTTATAGTAAATTTTTGAGCATTCTACTCCGAGCCATTCTAAACCTTCTTTTATTAAATCGTACGCTTCGGGAAGAACATATTTTGCTTTAGGGCTATCTCTTAATGATTTTGGGCTTCCAATTGTATCATCATAGAATAAGATTAATTCTCCATCATGTCGTTTAACATATTCATCATTTAAAACAACCATTCTAGCATTACCAATATGTAATGCCCCACTTGGATAAGGTGCTAACCTCATCACAATTTTTTCGTATTTATCAGCGTTAGGTAATTCTGGTAATTCTTTCGTTTCTTCCTTTGACTCTCGCTTATCAAAAGCAGTGGGATCTAATTGAAGTAGTCTTGCTTTTTGCTCTTCTAAGCCTAATGTAGATATTTCTTCAATAATTTTGTCCAGAATAGGAATAATGACTTTAGCCTTTGATCTTAAATCTTCCTTTTCTGCCATTAATTTGCCCATAACTGCTTTCTTATTTGGTTTTCCATCGAATTCTACAGCGTTTTTTAAACCCCTTTTCCACAGAATTTCTCTTATTTCTTCCTCATCCAATAGTTAGTATCAACTCGAGTTGTACTTGCTTTATTTAAATTTACGAATCTTAATTTCTATAAATATTATTAATCTTTCCTTTGAAAAAAATTAAGCGATTATTAAGAGAATTTTTAAATACAAACAAATAAAACAAATTAATATACAAGAAAGATTAACAATTAGGTGTTTTAAAAATTTATTATCGAGGATATATTTTAGTTCGTTTGAAAATAATCGGAAAAGAATGGAAGGTTGTTGAAAAGCTAACAGGTTTAAAATCAACTGAGCCAGGGGAAGATTGGAAAGTTACCTATGCAACCCCCGTCTACGGTGGTTGGGATTTAATTGTTGAATGTAGTTTCAGCCACCTTCAAGATTTGGATAAAATCGTGACTTACTGTAGAGTTGATGAAGAATTGTCACAATTTATTGAAGAAACAACGACTCTAATCTCATCAAAAGCAGATTATCCAGAATAAATAAAAAAAAATTATTTTAATTTTCTTCGTAATTCCCTTATTTTATTTTTAAGTTGATTGAAACCGGTATTATAACTATTTTTTGCGATAAATGAAGGTTCTATTTCATCTCTCATTATTTTTAAGAGTTCTTTTTTTAAAGTATATGCTTTTAAAAGAGTCTCATTCTCTGACGTAGATCCTTTAATTACCACATCAACCAAATGTAAGGCTAATTGTATCTTTCCCTCATCAAAGAGTTTTTTCGCTTGTTCAAGAAATTTTGTTTCATCGGCAACCTTTAATATTTCTTTTGCGATTTCATCAGACTTGGATGGAAAAAGGTCTGTGGGATTACCTGTGTTATACCAGCCATGATAAAGTCTATAGGTTGCATGTATAGCAAAGCGATAACATCCGTATGATGGTTTTAAAAATTTATTATTTTTAAATTTATCTGGCTCAATTTCAAGCATCTCATGAAAGATCTCCGGGAACCACTTTCCTTCATTCATTCTTTTTACTACTTCATCATGCACAAAATGCATAGCCTCTGCTCTAATAGATAAAGTCTCTTTAACATCATCTTTACCTTCAATAAGTCGTCCGTGACCTGGAACTATATATTCAGCATTCTTTTCCAGCATTTTTTCCATCGCAACAGCCCAGTGTTTTGGGTACCGCTGAACTTTATTGGGATTGCCAACATTTGGGTAAGAAGGATTCATTACTAAATCTCCTGTGAATAATACTTTTTTTTCAGGAAAAAACATCCATGAACTATCATCTGTTTCACCCATATCGTGATAAACTTCAAAGGTATATTGTCCTAACTTGAACTCGAAGTTTTCATTACCATGTAATACAATAGTAGGGTCTAAGGTTTCTTTAGCCGATACTATATCTGCCGATGATTGGGCTCCTTGTGAAGAAAATTGCATTTTATTTAGCCAATTGTGATATCCATGCAAAATTCTATATTTCTCAAATCTATTTAACACATTTTCATGAGCAATTACCTGGGGCATCTCCCATCCCTTTTCTTTTATCTCCTCAATGAGGGGAGCATATCCAAATGCATGGTCAAAATGACCATGAGAATAAATTATATATTTAACAGATTTATCTGAAAACTTTCTAAGCTCTTGAAATATTCTTGGACCATGCATTTTTGTTCCCACATCGAAAAGCACTAGCCCATCATCTGTATCTACAACACCAACAATAGCCATGGACCCAATTATTAAACAAGTGCCATCTGCAAATGTTGAAGATGGAAAATTCCCCACAAAATTATTCATGTCTTCTTTTGTTATATTCATATCTCTTTTCTCATAATGTTGATTGGTTATTTATTATGAATTGTGTTGCAAAGTTATTAATATCTATTATCTTTAGGTATTAAAAACTTCAAATTTTAAAATTAAGAATCGTTCACTCATTCTTAAAGGATAGAGTATTTTTTATTTTTCTTTCTGACTAGAATTTAAATTCATTTATCTTTTAATTGTTTAATTTTTTCTTTAATTTCAGCAATTCCATTTAAATAACTGTTTTGAGCTATGAATGCTGACTCTTCTTTAATTTTTTCTTCTAATATCTGGGATTTTAGATTATATGCTTCTAATAGAGTCTCGTTTTCTAAAGTACTTCCTTTAATTACAATGTCAATTAAATGTAAAGCTAATTGAATATTTCCTTCATTATAAAGGTTTTTGGCATGTTCAAGATATTTATTATCCTCCGCAACTTTCAAAAATTCCTTGGCGATATCACTTGATTTGGAGGGAAAAAGATCAGTAGGATTTCCGCTATTATACCATCCATGATAAAGCCTATAAACTGCATGTATTGCAAATCGATAGCTACCATATGATGGTCTCATATATTTATGATTCTTAAACTTATCTGGTTGGATTTCCACCATCTCATGATAAATTTGTTCAAACCATTTTCCTTCATTCATTCTTTTCACTACTTCGTCATGGACGAAATGCATAGCGTTTCTTCTAATTGATAACGCTGACTTAACTTCTTCCTTGCCTTCTATTAACAGTCCATGCCCTGGAACCAAGTATTCAGCATTTTTCTCCAGCATTTTTTCCATAGCAATGGCCCACTGTTTTGGATACCGCTGAACTTTGTTCGGATTTCCAACATTAGGAAAAGAAGGATTAATTACGAGATCTCCTGTAAATAACACCTTCCTATCAGGAAACCACATCCATAAACTATCATCTGTTTCTCCCTTATCATGGTATACCTCAAAGGTATAATTTCCCAATGAAAACTGATATTTATCATCTCCTCGAATAACTATGGTTGGATTTAAAGTTTCATAAGCAGAAACAATATCTTCCTCAATATTTTGACCTGATGAGGAAAATTGCATCTTGTTTAACCAGTTATGATATCCATGCAACATTCTGTATTTTTCAAATCTTTTAAGAATATTTTCATGAGCTATTACTTGGGGCATTTCCCATCCTCTTTTCTTAATTTCTTCAAGAATATTAGTGAAACCGAAAGCGTGGTCAAAATGGCCGTGTGAGTAAATAATATATTTTATCGGTTTATCCGAAAATTTGTGGATTTCATCTAAAACACGTTTTCCGTATCTCTTTATCGATAAATCAAAAACAACCAAGCCTTCCTCTGTTTTTACGACCCCTATACTACAGTATGCTCCAAATATTTGACAAGTGTTGTCTGCAAATGTTTCCGTTGGAAACCTTCCAAAAAAGTGTTTCATATCCTCTTCTGAAGTCATATTCCATTATTACCTAACTTGAATTTGTTAATGATAAATAATAATACGTACATTCTAAAATAATTGATTAACAATTCAAAATTTAAAAAAAGGGAAGATTGAAATTAATTTGATTTAGCTTTTATTTGTTCTATTTTTTTCCTCATTTGTATCGTGCCATAAATATATGCATTTCTTGCCATATAGTTAATCTCTTCATCTGCCATTTGACTTAAAATATTCTCCTTTAAGATACATGCATTTAATAAAGTATCCTCGCTTTTAACTTTACTACTCTTTATTAAAACATCAAGTAAATGCAATGCTAGCTGAATTTTTCCACCATCATAAAGCTTCTTCGCACGGTTTACAAATTCTGATTCATCAATAAGTGTTATGAATTCATTAGCTATATCTAATGATTTTGCCGGAAAAAGGTCAGTTGGATTTCCTGTATTATACCAACCATGATAAAGTCTATAAGCACAATGTATCACAAATCGATAGCATCCATAGGAATCGCTTAAAAACTTGTGATTTTTGAACTTTTCAGGTCGAATTTCAAGTAATTCATGATAAATTTGTTCAAAGTATTTTCCTTCATTCATCCTTTTCACGACCTCGTCATGGATAAAATGCATTACTTCTGCGCGAATAGATAGAATCTCCCTAACATCGTCTTTACCCTCCACAAGTTGTCCATGCCCTGGAAGTAAATAATCGGCTTTTTTTTCCAGCATTTTTTCCATCGCAATTGCCCATTGTTTTGGGTACCGTTGAACTTTATTTGGATTACCAGCATTTGGAAATGTTGGATTGGAAACGAGCTCCCCCGAAAATAAGACTTTTTTTTCTGGCAACCACATCCAGAGAGAATCGTCTGTCTCACCTTTATCATGATAAATCTCAAAAGTATATTGACCTAATTTAAATTCATAGGAACTTTCATTTCCGCGAAGTAAAATGGTTGGATCTAGTGTTTCATGAGCCGAAACTATCAATCTATCCCCCACTTGATCTGCAATTTGAGGTGCGCTTTGGCGCGAATTTAGCCAACTATGGTATTTATCAAGCATCCTATATTTTTCAAATCGTCTCGGAAGGTTCTCATGAGCGATAACTTCCGGCATATCCCAACCTTTTCTCTTAATCTCTTTAATGATTGGTGCATAACCAAAACAATGATCGAAATGTCCATGGCTGTATATAATATATTTGACAGGTTTCTTAGAAAACTTTCGAAGTTCTCTATATATAGGTCGTTCTTGCCCTTTTGTGCCTATATCGAAAATTACTAAACCCTCATCTGTATCTACAATACCAACATTACCGAGGCTACCAATTAAATGACAAACGCCGTCAGCAAAAGTTTTGGGGGGAAAATTTCCATTCCAGTTGCTCATATCTTCTTCTAGTTTCTTCATTTTCATTAATCCTATAAGATTTGATTTTATATTTTTACATTTTTTATTTGGAAAATTTAGGATTAAAATAAAAGTTAATGAATAACCATAAAGTTTTAACATTGATTTTTATTTTCCTATATATCTTAAATATCGCAAAAAAGAAGTGAATATTATTCCAGAAGATAAAATGAATGTCTTGTTTATTATAACTGACCAACAGCGAGCAGATCACCTAGGTTGTATGGGAAATCCCATTCTTAAGACGCCAAATATTGATAGAATTGCTACAAATGGAGGAGTAAGGTTTACAAAATATTTCTGTGCAAACCCAATGTGTATGCCTAATAGGGCAAGTTTCTTTACAGGAAAATATCCGAGTGAACATAAAACTCGTTCGAATGGAATTAATTTAAATCCTGAACTACCCATGATATCCAAAGTATTAAGAAACGAGGGGTATCATACTTGCAGTATAGGAAAACTCCACTTTAATCCTTTTACGCCAACTTACAGTAGATATAAAAAATATATAAAAAATGTAGAAAGTTTTCCTGGTTGGTTCGATGGAGAAATTACCTCGTCCTCCTTTCCAATACCTTACTACGGTTTTGAGGAAGTTAAACTAACTACTGGACATGGAGATGTAATTGGAGGTCACTACTTTGAATGGTTAAAAGAAAGAGGATATGACGTCAATGAATATATAGCTGAAACTCTCAGAATTGCTAATTTTTACTATGATACAAAGTTGCCCGAGGAATTGTATCCTACAACATATGTTGGGGATCAAACATTGAAATATCTCGAAAGAACCGTGAACGGAGAGTATGGAAATAAACCATTTTTCCTCCATTGTGCTTTTCCTGATCCTCATCATCCTGTTTGTCCGCCGGGAAAATATAAAGACTTATATAAGCCAAGTGATATCGAATTACCCTCTAATTTTAATGATAGCCAAAAATTACTCAATCATGAATTTTTGGGACGATATCTTAAAGAATCCATACTAGATCCTACTATTCCTCAGTCAGTTAAGGAGAAAATGGCAAATACATTCAAATTTGATGGTTGTATTCCTCAGTTGGTTAATGAGGAATTAGTAAAAAAATTTACTGCTCTTACCTACGGTTCTATTGCGATGATTGATGATAGGGTCGGAATGATACTTGATTATTTAGAAAAATCGGGTTTAGCAGAGAACACTATTGTGATTTATGCAAGTGATCATGGAGATTATTGTGGAGATCATGGTCTTTTATTAAAAGGTCCAGCACACTTTCGCGGTTTGATAAATATGCCCTTATTATGGAAAGTCCCAGGTTTAACCAAAAGATCTGTTTCCGATTCTCTTGTAAGCACAGTTGATTTACCGAAAACAATTTTAAGCCTATTAGGTATGAAAGAGAAACAGCACCCTGAAATATTTCATACTGGATATGATATTACACCTATCTTGGAGGACCCGAATAATAAATTGAGAAAACAACTTCTAATTGAGCATGACGACGAGCTTAAGAGAAATGATTCTTTTAGACTTAGAACTCTTATTACTGAAACACATCGTTTAACGATCTATGATGGATTTGAAAATTGTGGAGACATTTTTAACTATGAAGACGATCCTGGTGAAGTTAATAATTTATGGGAAAAGGAGAGTGAATTAAAATTCGATCTCACTAACAGACTTATGAGAGAAATTATCAGCCTTCAACCAAGATTACCAACGAGAAAGGCTCAACATTAAATTTATTTTTCTTATTTAACAGAATATCCAGTGATAATTTTAATATTTCTTTCAACACTTCAATTTTTATTCTTAAAATATTTTCAAAAAGACTTTGAATAAAAATGGTAGATTTAGAGGCAATTTTTAAGTTTGTTGATGAAATTGATTCAGATAAAATTATGAATTTGATGAAATTACTCATTGGTGTTGACACGTCTGCACCTCCGGGCAATACATATAGAGAGTACGTAGATAAAATCTCCCCATATTTTGAAGAATTAGGATACAATTTGGAGGAAGTGGTTGTTCCAGAGGAATTGGTTAAAGAGATGCCTTATCCATTAGAAGGTCCACGAATTAATCTTGTGGCAACAAAGAATTTTGGTCAGGATAAGGACATTAGTTTCTATGGGCATATGGATGTTGTACCTGCTCCAGATGATGGAGAGAAAAAGTGGAGATATCCTCCTTTTGAAGCAAAGATTACTAAAACGGGTAAGATTTATGGACGCGGTACTTCAGATATGAAAGGTGTGATGGTTTGTTTGATTCTTGCTCTTCAAATAATAAAAGAAATGAATCTTACGCCAAAATATAACATTACCGTCTTGAATTGTACTGATGAAGAGATTGGAACTCATCCTGGTGTTGCGTATTTAGCAGAAATGGGTTATGTAAAAGGAACAATATTTTGTATGGAGGGTACAATCTATCCAATAGTTTTGATGGGCACTGCTGGTGGTATTGATATTAAGATTGAATCAATCGGAAAAAGCTGCCATGCCGGACAAAATTATATGGGAATTAATGCTTTAGAAGAGACTATTCCAATCATGGTTGAACTCATGAAACTTAAAAAAATTGTTGAAAAACGAGAAAGCAGCGACATTCCCACCATCCCAAGAGGGGATGTTGAAGAAACTCGAAATATGTCTCCAATGTTTAATCTTGATGTTATTCAATCTGGTGTTAAACCGAATATAGTACCGAACATTTGTACTTTAATAATCGATAGAAGAATGATACCTGACGAAAAATACGAGGATGCTAAAAAGGAAATAGAAGATGCCATTGAAAGAGGAAAGGAGAAAAGCAAATTATTGGATGTAAAGGTTACTTTTAATCCGGTTTATCCCGCTTTAAGAATCGATCCTAATGGTTCAGGTATTAGCAGAATGAAAAAGGTAATGAGTATGGTACAGAACATAGCGGAAGAAAACATTAAAAAAATGGGAATGACTGGAGGCATAGATATCGGTATGGTCTCCCAAATATTAAATACTTATGATATAATTATTCATGGTCTTGTTTATTCTGGTTCTAATCCGCATGGAGTTAATGAAAGCATTCTGTTAAGGGATGTTAAAACCTATATTAAAGAATTGATTACTTTTCTCTGTGCAGATTTATAAAATTTAATCATAACGTTTAATTTTAGCATTCAATTATACCCTTTATAAAAAATTATAATATTAATGAGAAGTGAATATGACAGTAACTAAAACCATAGCATTAGAGGATCAAATTAAACAATTAGCTTTAGATGAAGGTGCTGTTTTAGTAGGAATTTGTTCAGCTGATAGCATTAACGAAAAGGAAGCTTCTGATCCAACTTACTTGTTACCAGAAGCACAATCGGTAATCAGCATTGCCATAAATCTTAATCCAGATAAAATTTATCCTTTTCTCTCAAAAGAAGCCCGAGATCCATTTGTTGAACATCAGGATGATGTGTATAAAAATTTAAAGAGGATTGGAGAAAAGATCAAGATATTTTTAGAAGATAAAGGATTTAAAGCAGTGAATTGTGACTTAAACTTTGATTATAGAAATGTAAAAAAGGATAAAAATTTGCCAAAGAACTTAGAAACTTTTGTTAATCTAATAGATAAGGACAAGGACGAAAATATCCAGCTAACAGAAAAAGAAAAGGGAATGCTAGAGAGAATGAATAAAATGATGGATGCCGCATCTGATCCGAAAAACGCTAAAGAAAACAACCTAAAAAATTTTGTACCGGAATTGTCCCATAAATGTGTTGCAGTAGCTGCTGGTTTAGGAAGAGTCGGATGGAGTGGTAACCTAGTGACAGAAAAATATGGAGCCAGAGTATTACTTAATTCCATAATTACTGATGCAGAGCTAAAACCAGATAAAATTATGGAGGAAAATCCTTGTAATAAATGTAAATTGTGTGAAAAGGCTTGCCAGAGTGGATTATTTGCGAGAAAAAATGAGGAACAAAAAATAACCATAGCAGGAGTTGAAGAAACAATTGGAAAACGATCCTCAGTAGCATATTGCGCTCCAATTTGCGGAGGGATGATAGGGCAAAACAGATTTAAAGAATGGTCAACATGGTCGCCTTATCGTCTCAAAGAGGTTGAATTTTTACCTTCAGACGATTTAATTGATGAGTTTTGCCAAAATCTGATTATGAATAGTATTAGAGAAGGAGGGGTGAAGGCTAAGCATATGCTTGTACAAGTTAAATCGATGCATTATGGCTTACATAATAAACCTAAAGGACAATATGTTCCTACATGTGCGTGTTGTCAACTTATATGTGGTCCAACCATGAAAGATAAAAAAGAGAGTTATAAACTTTTAATAAATGGCGGATGTATAGAACTCGGGGGAAAATGGGATCCCGAATATTGTCTTAAATAAAAATTATTTTAATTTTATAGTATAAAACTAAAAAAAAATAAAGATATTCAACTCTCATCAAAAAATAGGAGTTAATTCTTTAAAAATTAGTTCTCTTGATTGTCTTTGGTCATTTGCCCCATCATTTGCAAACCAGTTTCAAATATATGAGACCGCTCAAATCGATGAAGCCTAATTGCCTCAGTGGGACATGTTACAGCACACACTCCACAACCGTAACATTTTTTGTCGTCAACAGAAGCTTTATCTTCTTCAATTACAATTGCTTCAAATGGGCATCTCTTTGCGCAAAGTCCACATCCTTTACATAGATCTTGATTGACCTTCGAGATGTAATTTGCTTTATTGATGGAGTGTTCAAACTTATCTTCATACCGAGTTATAGGTTTTAAAACACTACAACAGCAAGCACAGCATGAACAAATGACCGCATGAAACATTGGATTCAGTATATTACCAGTATTGAAAACCAGTCCCATTTTGGCATTTTTATCAATTATGTCATGAGCTTCTTCTCTTGTCAATACTCTTCCCTCATTTCTTCTCGCAAAATATCCTCCAAACATTCCAACTTGGAAACAAGTTTCCTCAACCGGGAATTTATCTTTACACTCTCTTACATTTCCCAGAGTATCTTGTCTACTACGGCAAGGGCAATCAGTGATTACAATAGGCTCACTGCAATCATCAATTATTCCGTGTATCTCCTCCGCAGTTGAAACTTTAGATTCGTAATGTATTGCTGTATTTACAGGAACTACACGATTTATTGAGTTACCCTTTTTAGAGGCAGTATATCGCTTATAAAATTTTTCATCTACAAAAAATTGTTCCCATAATTGAGCTGCTTTAATTCCACCGACTCTTTCGGCGGTCTTTTTATACTTCCAACCCATATTAAATAGATGTGCTATGACCATAAAATGGCTATATCCATTTCCCATATCATGTAATAGGCCATTATAAGTCATATCATCCAAGAGTTTTTTCGTTTCTTCCCGACTTTTTCCTATTTTTTTAGCAATTTTTCCAGCACCTTGGGGTCGTGTTGTTAAGTATTGGGCAACTTCAGCTTCTTCTGGGGTAAACAGCATTTTAATAAACTCTCTAAAAGCTTCTGAAACTTTACCATCAACCAATGGAATACTGTGAACATATTCTTTTTTCATTGTTTGAATTATTCTCTCGTATGGATCACTCTTTTCTTCTACTGTCGTCATAATTTCTATTCTCGCTTTTTATTGAGATCTTTTTCATTTAATTAGAATACTTATATTATAGGAAAATATTCGTCTTATTTAATTTTTTATATTAATAAAAATAAGGTAGAATAATCCTATCACCAACTAATTTAAGATATCAAAAAAAAAATAAAGTATAGTTTAAAAATATGATGAAAATTATGCTAGGGTAAATTTACTAATTATTTCTTCTGCTTCTTTCATTATGCGGTCAATTAATTCCTTAGCAGTAGGGATATCGCAAGCAAGTCCTACTCCTTGTCCGACAGAGATGGTAGCAGCAGTGAGATCCCCTTTTGTATACAAATCATTTGCTGCGTTCCCGGAAGCGGATGATGCTTTATAAATTTCCATATCTGTTGCATCAGACTCTTCCAGTTCGATTACTTTCTGAGCCGCTACATTTGCCCATACTCTATGCTCATTCCGAATCCTTTTATTAATAACAGTAGTATCATAAATCGAAGCCTCACAGAGGGCTTGCTTTAAATTATCATGGACGGGACATTCTTTCGTCATTAATAGGCGCGAGCCTATAATCGCCGCTTCTGCACCTAGAGATAGGACCGCAACAACTCCTCTACCATCAGCTATGCCTCCACCAGATACCACGGGAACATCAATAGCATCACAAGTTGCTGGTGTTAATACAAGAGTTCCGACATCGAAGCGACCGGTAGCACCACCATTTTCCCAACCAACAACTTCTATGATATCTGCTCCAAGCCCTGCTGCTGTTTTTGCATATCTTACACCAGCACATTTATGCATCCAAACAATATCATGTTCTTTAAAAAGACCGACATAATCAGCAGGCGCTTTATGGCCAGAGGTTTCGATTATCTTTACTCCCTCATCTATCATAGTTTGTAAATGACTAATTTGATCTGGAGGTTGTAGAGCGGGAAATAAATTCATATTGACTGCAAATGGTTCTTTTGCCAATTTTTTAGTTTCTTGGATAGCTTCACGTAGTGAATCCTTGTCCCTATATATCGCTGAAGCCAGGATTCCTAATCCTCCCGTATTCGCACATGCAGCTGCAAATTCGGGCTTAGTAATATTCATCATCGTACCGCATATTATGGGATACTTAATGCCCAGCATCTCTGTAACTTTAGTTTTTATCATTTTTCATGCCTCAATATTTGGTTTTATTTAATTTCTTAATATTTAACATTTGAATTTGCTTAATAATAGCTTAAGCTGTACAAGATAAAAATTACACTTAACTATTAAAAATTATCATATTTCTATAAAAAATTATAGTAAAACGCAAAATTATGACTTACCTAAAAGCTCAAAGAAATGAGGTTAATATTAAAATTTAAAAAAGAGTAAGTTTCTGAATTATATCTTCCGCTTGTTTCACTACGCGTTCAACAAGTTCTTTTACTGTGGGAATATCATTACAAATTCCAAGACCCTGTCCTATAGTGATGATGCCGGCACCTGGATCACCTTCATCATACATTTTTTGTGATAACATTCCAGATGCTGCTTTAAATATTTCCGTATCTTCTGCACCAGATTGCTCTAGCTCAAGAACTTTTTGTGCCGCCTGATTTTTCCACACTCGAAGGGCGCCAGTAATTGACCCCAAAATAGTCGCAGTATCATAAACAGTACATTGATTAAGAGCTTCTTTTAAATTATCATGTATTGGACACTCCTTGGTGAGCAAGAGGCGTGAACCCATTAAAGCACCTTCCGCACCTAATGATAATGCTGCAACTAATCCTCTTCCATCAACTACGCCTCCACCAGCTACAACAGGAACATCGATAGCATCAACAGTCGCGGGGGTTAAAACAAAAGTTCCAACATCAAAACGTCCAACGTGGCCCCCATTTTCCCACCCAACAACTTCTACAATATCCGCGCCAAGTGATGCTGCTTTTTTCGCATATCGAACACCAGCACACTTATGCATCCAGATAAGATCATGTTCTTTAAATAGATGAAGGAATTTTTCTGGAGCTTCATGGCCAGATGTTTCAATAATTTTTACTCCCTCATCAATCATAACTTGCAAATGCTTAGTCTGGTTTGGAGGTTTAAGCATTGGAAATAAATTCATATTTACAGCAAAAGGTTCTTTGGCGAGACTCTTAAGAGTTTGTAAAGCTTCGCGTAATTCTTCAGGTTTCCTATAGTTGGCTGAAGATAAAATTCCCAATGCCCCTGAATTAGCGCAGTCTGCTGCGAATTTTGGTCCAGATAAGGTCATCATTACTCCTAATATGAGAGGATGTTTGGTTCCCAAAATTTCTGTTACCTTAGTTTTCATTATTTATATTCTCTCGATATTTAATATTTCTATATAAACTAAGATAACGGTAAGAAATAAAAGTTTCTCGAATCAATGAAAAATCTAAATATGGTTAGATTTATTTAATATATTATACTAAATTATTCTCTAAAATTATACATATTATGTTAGAAATAAGTTCTAAGGAATATTATAATAAAGTTTTAGGATCATGGTTGGGTCGTGTCGCGGGTGATTTCGTAGGAGCACCGGTAGAATTTAGACCTTATTCACTTATAGAGGAAAAATACGGAAATATTACTTATTATCCAGAACCTGTTGACATAAATCAGGTTAATGATGATGAAATGTATGAAATTTGTGCGCTAGTTGCACTTGAAAAGCATGGAATAAATCTAACTGCTAAGGATATTGCACAAGAATGGATAGATCTCCTCTATACTTTAAATTTTACCGCAGAAGAAATAGCTTTAAAGAATCTTCGATCCGGAATATGGCCTCCCCAATCTGGGACTTATAATAACTATTTTTATGATGCAATTGGAGCGCAAATGCGAGCTGATATATGGGGTCAAATAGCTCCTGGATGTCCGGAAGTAGTCAAGAAATATGCCGAGTTAGATGGTTTTATTTCACATGCGGGAATTGGTGTTGAAGGTGAAGTATTTGTAGCAATTTTACTCTCACAGGCATTTTTTGAAGAAAATATAAGAAGTAATATTGATAACGCTCTTAAATTTATTCCTTCAAGTGATAAGAGTTTATATACTCAAATGGTAAATAAGGCTTTAGAAATCTATGAACAATATCCAAATGATTTCAGAATGGCAAGAGATAAGTTAATTAAATACTGGGATGATGTGAGGAGGAACGTATTAATTTCAACTGGTATAAAAGGCTCTGTTTCAGAATCCATTCTAGCAAGAAAAAGAAAAATGTTCTTAAAAAAAAATATTTCTGGAGTTCATGTATTACCTAATATTGGCATAATAATTTTATCGCTTCTTTATGGCACTAAGAATAAGGAAGATCCTCTTGGTGAATCAATTTGTATAGCAGCAATGATGGGACTTGATACAGATTGTAATTGTGGTAATATTGGAGCGATTATCGGCGCTCAGTTGGGCGCTGAGAAAATCCCTTTAAAATGGAAAGATCCCCTTGAAGACACGTTTTCTACATATGTAAAGGGCTATGAAAAGTGGAAAATTACAGATTTAGCTCAAAGAATCGCTATAATAGGAGAGAAAGTTGTAAACGAAAAATGTGAAAGCCAGATAAAAATAATTGAAAGTAGTTGAAATTTATAGTTGAATACATATATAATTAGTATAGGGTAAGTATAAAATGAGTGTTATTGATAGAGTAGAGAAATTAAAAATTATTCCAGTAGCTGTTATAAACAGTGTTGAAAACGCACTTCCACTGGCAAATGCATTAATAGAAGCAGGACTGCCTGTTATTGAAATAACCTTTAGAACCGATGCTGCTGCCGAGTCGATTTCAGTTTTGAAAAAAGAGAAACCAAATATGTTGGTTGGTGCGGGTACGGTATTAAAAATTGAACAAGTGAAAAACGCGGTTGCAGCTGGGGCAGAATTTATTGTATCACCCGGTTTTAATCCAACAGTTGTTGATTATTGTGTAAATAATGACATTCTTATAGTTCCAGGCTTAAACTCACCTACATTTATTGAATGGGGTCTTGAAAGAGGATTAAATCATTTTAAGTTTTATCCCGCAGACATTTCAGGAGGACCTAGAATGCTTCAATTATTAGCAGGGCCATATCCTACCGTAAAATTTATGCCTACTGGCGGCATAAATAATACAACAATAATCGAATACCTTAAATTAAATAACGTATTTGCGTGCGGAGGAAGTTGGATTGTGAAGAAAGATCTAATAGCAGAGGGAAAATTTGATGAGATCACTCGTTTAACTAGCGAGGTAGTCTCGTTAGTCAAGAAAGAATTACCATAAATAGTAAAAGATTAAGATTACATGTATGTTCCATATTCCTGAATGGCCTTATAACATGCAACTGGGATGGAGAACTGGGTTTCATTGATCGCAATATATTAGAACGCTTAGTACCATGTGAAGAGCCAGGAGAAAATATCCAGAAAAAAGATTACTATCTGTGCGGTCCTCCATTGATGATGAAAAAAGTAATTGAAATCGATGGGTGTCAATAAAAAAAGATATATTCACTCTAAAAAATTCTATCGATAACTTATAAATAAGGTTTTGAATTTCTAGAAAAAATAACACTAGATTTTAATTGAATAATAGATTTACCTCTACATTACATAATTTTAATTGCTGATTAAGATGAATAAAACCATATGTGTATTTTTACATTATGAAGGTCCTTGGTCTCCTAATACTAAAGAGGCGATTTTCAAGGAAGGAGAGATTACATGGGCAGGGTATAAACTAATTCAACTCGGTCATGATGATGGAGTTGAGTGGGACGAGATTGTTATTGTTAATTATTCAGATGAACACGCATATAATGATGTCTTAGAATATTTAGCAGCAGATAATAAAATTGACCCATTTCAAGTTATATTAATTGATCCTACTACTCCTGAAGAATTAGAAATGACGAATGCAATGTTGAGAAAAGCTCGAGATGATCCAAACATCAAAGTAGACTTTACGCCAGCTGTAGATGAAGATAAAGTTTACCCTACTTCAGATAGAACTAGGTGGGAAAAACTCTTTAACGGAGATTATCAAGAAGATATTGTAATGTTAAACTGTCTCAAATTTTTTGATTCACCGAGATATCCTGATGATTATAAAGGTAAAAGAAAAAAGACCGTTGAGGCAGCTTATGCAGCTTATAATATTAACACCTTTCCTACAATCGGGAAAATTGGAGCTCAAATTGATATTATTGGTAAAGTTTTAGAAATTGTTGTTAGTGTTAGGGATCTTAATTTGGATGTAATTGCCTTTCCTCATTATCCATCAGTGTCAGCATTCCGACAGGTCTTTACTGCGACAACTCGGATTGAAGGTAAAGTTCATCAGCAGGCTGCTCTAGATGAGGAAAATTGTGAAGGATACGCAATTAGACCCTACAAGGAATATTGCTTTTAAAAGTTTTATCTAATTTTAATAACATTTATTTTATTAAACTAAATTTGTAATCTATTAAAAAAGATTAAAAATTATAATGCCTCTAGAGGATTAAAAGAAAAAATTCTTCTTCTTCACTGTTCTCTTGTAATCTTTAGTATATAACCGTCGATGTTTGGCAGGCATCAATTCGAACACCTTCTTTGCTTTCTCCATAGGATACACTTCAAGAGCGCCGTCTTCCTTTTGAATCACGCATCCAGAATTGAGTAAAATTTTGTATCTTTGGGCAGTTTCCTTAGTATTTCCCGCACAAATGTAAGCACAGTTTCCGCAGGTTAACTGTTGAAAATGATCTTGCAATATATTTGACTTATATCCCATTGAGCTATCTTTATATGGCGGTCGTCTCCTTTTACTAGTCATAGCTGTCTGACAAACGCGATTTAATTCCCTCGTGTTTTCAGGGTAATCATATCGTCCAGGAGACCAAGTTGAAAATTTTCCTGATTTATGCAATCCATTAGCTCCTCCACATGTAACGCCACAACGCATGAAACTACCCCTCTTAGAGTAAGTAAATGTTTTACCACCAAGTGTTACTGAAGTTTCTTCCGTAGGTGAGAACATTTGAAACGCACAGACTTTTGTACAGATCAAACACTTATCACAGAAATGTTCTTCTGGTGGAATCGGATCAGTGGGTTTAAGTTTGGCATCAGTAACGATTCCTCCGAGAATAATACTAGTTCCATATTCTTTCGTGCCAACGTTCCCTGACCAGCCAAAAGATGCAACCCCAGATCGAGCTGCTAGATATCTTAACGAAACTTCGGGTGGTAGGGATGCCCGCCATCCGGGAACGTCCGTTCTCCATTTATTATTGGGAATTACTGATATAGCTTTATAGCCTTGTTCAATTAACCAGTACTTAACACGTTGAGACGCTTTCCATATTTTTGCATGTATCTCGAGATTTTCATGTTCGTGAATTCCTCGAATGTTCGGATCTTCTTTTCTTAAATATTTTAGAATCATCTCTTTATCAAAGGGAACGAAAAAACTTATTGCCGATTGAGTCTCAGGAAGTAAATATGTAATATCGGCTCCTGGAGGTCCACCTGCCATTGTTTCGAGTGTTGCAAATCCTACCTTTTTTACTCCATCTTCGAGCAACATTTCTTCTATATTTTTTTCTAAAGTAATAATAATTTGCCTCTAGTATTGCTTATTTCTTGTTATTAACTAATATATAATATTTACATTTCATAAATATTTTATTTTTTTTAGTGTTTTTACATTATCAAGGTTCTTGGTCAACTAATACTAAAGAAGATATTTTTAAGGAAGGAAAGATTACATGGGCGGGGTATAAACCAATTCAACTCGTTCATGATGATGGAGTTGAGTGGGACGAAATTATTGTTGTTAATTATTCAGATGAACAAGCATATAATAACGTCTTAAATTATTTAGCAAAAGAAAGTAAAATCAAACCTTACCAAGTTTTTTTGTTAAGAAAGAATTATCATAAATTGTAGAAGATTAAGATTACATATATGTTCCATATTCCTGTATGGCCTTATAACATGCAACTATATTTTCTGGTGGTTGATCTAAGAGAAAATTAGTGGGCCCTGGAATATATCCTCCTTTCTTTCCCAAAGTATCTATACTTCTTTTAACTGAAGATCTCACACCTTCGGGGGTTTCAAGATTCAACATTTCTGAATCATCAATGGTCCCAACTAAAGTAATTTCGGGATATTTTTCCCGATACATCTTTAAATCATTACTTTTTGGTTTTAATGATTCGACTCCATCAATGCCAATTTCTACAAAATCTGGAAATATTTCATGAAGATTTCCACAACTGTGCAAAATAAATTTTGCTCCCTCATCGTGAACAATTTTTACATAATCTGCTAAAATTGGTTTGATAAATTTCCGCCAAGTCTTCACATTCATCTGCAGACCTTTATTATACCCATAATCATCTCCGCACATGACGACATCGGGCTTAGTTCTCATTATCATTTTGAGCATAGGCTCTTCAAATGTTTCCCACTGAAATTCGATATGTTGCTGGAGATAACTTGGATCTTTTCTAGCAAATCGGGCAAAATTGGCAAAACCAATCCCAAAAACGCAATTTTCAAAAGGACCTGGCTCCCCTTGCGCAACAACAATATCATATTTATTTAGCATTGTTTTCCGTGTTTTTGCAAAGCTTTTAACACTCGATTCATCTGGTCTTAATTTATTAGCTTTACTCCAATATTCTTCAATCTTTTCTCTTGTTAAAAGTGCTGGACCCGCGTACCACCAATGTGGAATTCCCTCATCACGGATCACAACTTTATAGTAGCCTCCACTATTGGTAACATAATC
>SDBT01006282.1_pt1 | contig 19766 bp, 12 predicted proteins | sample 2277101 | NCBI WGS metagenome assembly SDBT01 (sample SAMN10404973, study PRJNA504765) | marine sediment metagenome | isolation source: marine sediment core GS10_PC15, 103 cmbsf | place: Arctic Ocean: Southern Knipovich Ridge | collected 2010 | reverse complement strand
GGCATATGCTGAGTATGTTGTATGTCCTATTTCTTCTGTTTTCAAGATTCCTAAAAATGTTTCTCAAAGGGAGGCAGTTTTTATGGAGCCTATCGCCTGTTGTCTTCATGGTCTTAATCAGTTAAGTTTAGCCCCTGAAAATACAGTATTAATAATCGGAGCTGGACCTATAGGTCTCCTGATGACTGCTCTAATCAAAACGAAATATAATTCTAGAATTATTGTAAGTGAACCAAATAAATTTCGTAGGATGCAAGCTATTTCTCAAGGAGCGGATATCACTATCGACCCTCAATCTGAATCATTAGATGAGATTATATTGAACGAAACAGAAGGAAATGGGGTCGATAACGCCATTGAAGCTGTTGGATCTGCACAAACAGCACTTGAAGCAATAAAATTTCTGAATAAAGGAGGAGAAGTATTAATTTTTGGAGTTACGGGTATAGAGGAAACAATTAATTTGAAATTACACACCCTGTATAGTAAAGAATTATCTCTATTCGGAAGTTTTACAAATCCCCACGAAAACTATGAAGCCTTGAAACTTTTAGAAAATAAGACATTAAATACTTCAAAGATCATCTCACACATATTTTCACTAAATAAAGTTGAAGAAGGTTTAATGATATTAAAAAAAGGGAGCAATAATGTCTTAAAGATTCTAGTAAAACCTGAAGAATAAATTAAAAAATAAAAAAAAATAATTGTTCTATTCAAAATTCATTCCAACTGATACTCAAACCATCCGTGAAATGGCGAAAAAAATGACTGAATCCATACAATGTCCTTGTGGCCAGAATATTAAAGATTATAATGATTACTTACTACTTTTCTTGAAAAAAGACATGGGTGAAATTGATATTTTGTGCCCTAATGACTATTGTTATCTACGAGAATTAGGTTTTTTAAAATTTGATATTGGCGAAAATCTAGAGGTTTTTTTTGAAAAAGGTCGATTTTATGCCCCTTACGTCACTTGGAATGCCACAAAAATGACAGAAGAAACAACAGTACGCATTTTGAAGCAGCATTTAATCGATATCACAGAAAAAACTGTTGACTGGGAAAGAATAAAGAGAGATCATATTTCTGATGATCATAAAACTTCCATACAGGAGAGTTCGTAATGAGTCTTGATTTACCTGATCCTGAATTTCCTATCTCCGATGTTTTTTATCTTTCTTTTTCGAACATAAGAAGAAGATTCTTTAGGTCTGTCATAACAGCGCTTGGGATAATTCTTGGTATAGCATTTATGGCCGCTTTATTAACCAGTTCTCTTATTTTGGGCTTAATGCAAGAGGAATCTGGTGTTGAAGCTTATCAATACTGGTTGGTCGGAATATCACTCGTGGTATGTTTTGGAGGAATTACTAATAGTATGCTTATGGCTGTTAATGAACGTGTAAAAGAAATTGGTGTTTACAAGTGCATTGGAGGATTAGATGGTCATATCGTGCGCCTTTTCATCGTAGAAGCTTTATTACTGGGTCTTTTAGGCGGATCTATTGGAGGAATTGTTGGAATTATTACGGGAATTGTTATCAACCTCAATCGGTTTTCTTTAAACGAAATGTCTCCTGTACTTTCAGCAAATGCAATTCAAATCCTAACTGTCTTTGGTTTATGTATATTAATATCAGTTGTATTAACTGCTCTCGCAACATTTATTCCTGCTCGTCGTGCAGCTAAGTTGTCTCCAGCTGAGGCCCTAAGATATGAAAACTAAGGAATGTGATTAATATGAGTCTTGAGGAATATGCTGTCGAAATTTCAGATGTTTATAAAGACTTCTCACTGGGAAAAATTATTATCCCAGCCCTTCAAGGTATATCTTTCAAAATAAAGAGAGAAGAATACGTTTCAATCATGGGACCGTCTGGAAGTGGAAAAAGTACACTTTTTAACGCCATTGGCGGTTTAGATACGATTACAAGTGGTGAAATATTTATTGATCAAGTTGATATAGCAGAATTAGATGCATATGAACTTGCATGGTTGCGGAATAGAAAAATCGGTTATATTTTTCAAACTTTCAATTTACTTTTAGCATTTACTGCTCAAGAAAATGTTGAAATACCAATGATTTTTGCTGGAGTTCCCAGGGAGGATAGAAGAAAACGTTCAAAAGAAATTTTAAGATTAGTTGGACTTGCAGATAGAGCGAGAAATAAACCAGGACAGCTATCAGGAGGACAACAACAGCGAGTTGCTATTGCTCGTGCACTAGCAAACAATCCAGCAATAATTCTAGCCGATGAGCCAACAGCTAATTTGGATTTGGCAACAGGATTGGATATCATTGAATTGTTAAGAGAACTCAATCAAAATCAAGGAACTACGATTATAACGGCGACACACGATCTTAAAATGATAAATATTAGTGACCGTATTATATGGATTCGAGATGGAAGAGTTGATCGGATAGAAAATAGAGCAGACGTTCAAATTAGCTCTTTATCATGAAATGGTGCCAAAAATGACTGAAGAAATAACAATCAGGATGGATAATGTCTATAAAACATACAAACTTGGTGATGAAGAAGTTCATGCTTTGGACGGAATTTCAATAGATATTCCCCGAGGAGAATTTCATGTAATTATGGGGCCATCTGGATCAGGTAAAACAACTTTTCTTAACATGGTTGGAGCTTTGGATATTCCAACAAAAGGCGAAGTTTATTTTGAGAATGTTGCGCTTTCTAGTCTGACAAATAAACAATTAGCATCACTTCGTTCATATAAGATTGGTTTTATATTCCAAACTTTTAATCTTGTTCCAGTAATTACTGCTCTTGAAAACGTACAATTACCTTTAGTGTTTCAAGGGTATCCAAGGGAGAAAAGAAAAAAGAGAGCTGAAGAAATATTAGAAAGAGTAGGATTGGGTGATAGAATGCACCACACACCCGATGAACTCTCAGGTGGACAACAACAACGCGTAGCTATTGCAAGAGCCCTAGCAGGAAAACCAAGCCTTATTCTAGCAGATGAACCAACAGGAAACCTTGATTTAAAGACAGGATTTCAAATTGTAGAGCTATTACGAGAATTAAGCCAAGAAACAGGTGTAACAGTTGTCAATTCAACTCATGATCTAAAATTAATTGACATAGCTGATAGAATATCTTGGTTAAGAGACGGTAAGATATCTAGAACGCAGAATAAATTAGATGTATCAATTACAGCTGCAGATGTAAAAATCTAAAACCCTTTACCGCCTGAAGAAATCAATCTTGTCTTTAACAGAAAATCGTATCTTTTTTCTTTTAAAAATCAAAGTTCTCTGAAAAAGGAAAAATATTAAAGCAAGCATGTTCGTCAAGAAATAACTATACCAATTAGGTTAAGAGGTTGATAAAATGGAAACCCCCGATATTATTGCATCTATTTTGGTGGTACTCGCCTTAGTTATTGCTATACTTAGTACACCAATACGTAGTGCTTTTGGAGATATAATGGGTTCTACAGGAACAGGAGATCTTGCACTCTTCGCAATAGAAGTAATATTATTCATTGGAATTATTGCAGTGGCGATTTATGGACAAACGTATTCCAGAACTTAAAAAGAAATAGTATATTTCTAGGCAGATAATTCAATAATGTTTATTTCATGACTTTTAAGACTGATATCAAGCTCACAAGAAAATCTTGATAGATGAATATTTGAGATCTCATGATTATTAAATTCTTTAATATTAACTAATCGCTTCTTATCTTGAAAACTGCTAAACCTCAATTTAGTAACAACATCCTCATCTAAAGGATTATAGACAATAAACATTTGCTTTTTAGGGGGAAAAATATCCATATTTGAAAAATCAAAAAGGTCTAGATTCAGAACCATGATATCTTGATTTTCACATTGAGCTAGCGCTTCAAACATCAGAGCTAGCATCAACACCTCCCCTGCACCATATATTTCTCTTCCAAGAGTTCCAGTTCTTGAACCCTTCGGAGAGATCTTTTGTGATTGTGAAAAATGTGGGGGAGTTTCTAACATTTCTAGATCTTCAAATGGAATGAATTGACATGGAGAATTCCTTCTTGGAGGATAGATGAATTCTTCCTGCAAAACATTAGAAAAATAGTAAAAACTATTTATTCTTATTAAATTGAAGAACTTAAAAATCTCCCGTGGAATTATTATCAAATTATCAGTTTGGATGGCGATTTTTAAAAATATTAACCATGGATAGATTGATTCAATATTTTCTTTCATAGCTGGATATCTAATACCAACACATGCCATAACTAAACCCAGATTACTACGTTTACCCTTCCAGTTAAAAGAATTATCTTCGTACCAATAAAACATCCGTAATTCATTGAGTATTATCTGTCTCGCAAACAGTAAATATTTTTGATCCTTCTTAATCCGTGAAAGTTCAGAAAATGCCGCAGCTGCATAAGCTAGCTCCAATGGCTCCCAAAAAAGCTCATCAGGGGAAAATTCCATAAATTTATCAGCTGCTATTACAGCTTCGTTAAGGTAATTCTTGTTATCTTGGAAATAAAATGCCTCTATCATTATATAAATATGAATACCTAAGCAAGCATAATTTTTAGCTATTAATTTCCATTTTATATCATTTAGGCCTCTACTCTGGATTAGGAGTTCCTTCCTTTGGTGATTACAATCATGAAGAGGTTTCAATGTGAAGGGATCATAGAAAGCATTGACCTCGTAGTTATGGTTACGAATAAACTTTATCGAATTCTTAACCATAATTTCAAAGCTTGTCATTAATTTTTGATCTTTATTCAATAAAGGTGTCAATCGGATTAGCCATCCAAGACGCAATATCGGCTCAAAAAAATACCATGAATCACCAATAGAATATTTATTGGGTTTTAAGATCACACTCTCATTAGAATCAAGAATTTCAATATTATTATGGAAAAAATTAGTTTTTGGATCAATAAAGTCATGCAAAACCTCATATACTCGTTTTACATGTTCTTCTTGAATTTCATTAGGGTAAATCTGAAGATGCAAAATCCAAGGAGGTATTATATCAAGTAATGTCATTGTTTCAAATACTCTTTTTTTACCTATACTACTTTTTCGTTTAATTTCTGCACTATCCATCACATAAGCAAAATACTTAGGATATTCAGTATTAAAAAAACAGAAATTTTCTTTCAATAAGTCATTTATACACTCTTTACTGAATTCATTCCAAGAAAGGCCATCTTTAGGAAACTCCACCCTAGAAGGTATCAGTTTGGCACTTTTTACTACAAGTTTTTCTACAGCTTCATATTTAGTGGGTTTTTTTTCACGATATCCTTGAGCTAAATAAAAATCGAAAATCATTTCAAACCCAGCCTCAACATAAATGGGATTTTCAAGTGGAATCCTTTGAAGTAGACCAAATGAATTATCTGGATGAAATGCGCATTCATACAAAGAGAATCGCTCAAAAAAATTAATACCCATCCAATTCATTTCAGAAAAATTCATGAAAAAACAAAGGTCGCTTTTTGAGCCAGGATTCCATAGATAAGCTGCAGGCATATCATTGGATTTCCATTCCTCTGTCACGGGGGTATGTTTTGTTGGTTGTGCTATTGTAACATAATCGACCGTTCCAATTAAAGAGGGAAATGGAATTAACCGAATTTCAGGAACTTTCGACACGAAATCTCTCCCCTTATTGAAAATTATTTTAATTTTGATATTTATCCAAGGATAAAAGCTCAAATTTCCAATTATTTCTAAGTTCATAGAAAAATCTGTGTGGCTATTATTTTGGAGTGTAACCTTATATCCGTTTTTAGATGAAGAACTACTTATAATTTTATCAGTGAAGAATATTTTCTCGTCATCTAAAGCGAATATCGGTATTTGAACTGTTTCAATCCATTCAGACTCATTTTCAAAGGCTAATACAGGAATGAAAGATGAATTTCTTTCTTTAATTATAACTTTATGACCTTTCAAAAGGAATTCTGTGTTATTTGATCTAGGATTCATCTATTGACCCCAATTTTTTTAATGATATTCATTTATCTGAATAATCGTACAAATAAACATTAGATTTTCAAATATCGATTTCTATTGAATCATATTGATAAGAAATAAAAAATCTATCTTATCTTCTGAAACATACATATCGATTATATGGGTGTTTTGAATCGTATTCATATGAATTATCAAAAGATTTAATAAACAAATGATTTTCCCTGTAAAAATCAATTTCAAAGACTTCATATAGATTTCCAAGCTTGTGACTAGTATGAGTATAGAAAATGAAGAAAAAAAAGAGTTTGAAAAACCCCAAACAGGGTTAACAAAAAGATCCCTTTTAATTGGGCTTGTAGTTCTATTGTTTTGGGGATTACTCACGATTTTTGCAGGTAATTTTGGAGAAGCTCCTCAAATCATGATTGAAGAAATGTCCATGCTTTTTCCCTTCTTCTTACTTATCTTTGGCCTTCAATTACTAGAGAAAATTCGTATCAGAGGTGCAAAATTAACCAGACAAGAATTATCTTTTATCTGGGCGATGCTTATAGTTGGTATTCCTATCTCTAGTAGCGGATTTCTTGCAGGTCGGCTTTTACTAAATGCAATGTATAGTCGTTCAGAAGAACCTCTCTCAATGCCAGGTTGGAGTCCTTTTTTTTGGGCTCCTGAATCATCAGCGGAAATTTATAACGCATACGGAGGAGGTGTTCTACCTAATATTGGACAATGGTTAATTCCATTGTTATTCTGGGGAATAACATGTATTGCTTGGGCTTTTATGTGTTTATTCTTGATCCAAATATTTAGGAAACCATGGGTTGATGTAGAGAGACTAGCTTTCCCATTAGCTCAACCAGTTCAAGAATTACTCGAAGCCCCTCTGGCTATGCCTCGAGAGAGAAATAAGAGGTATTTATGGTTAGTAATAGGAGCACTTTTAGGAATAATCTGGACATCACTTGAATTTCTTCGGGTTGTCTTCCAAATTGATTTATTCCAAGATATAAACATTTTTGGTATAGTACCTGGTAGAGCATGGGCTGTCACCATTGATTTTGGAAAAGAATTTGATTTAAGCGCCTTTTTACCAAATGCCTACCTGGAAGCAAGACCAGAACCCGTTATGATTGCTGCATTTCTACTAGTGTCACTAAATGTTTTACTTTCAGGATTGGTATTTTATTTACTTTTCTGGGTTCTAATACCGGTATTTGAAACAGAATTTGGAATTATTGATCCTCCAACAGTTGTTGCTTCTCCACCTTATATCGATTTGGGATTTGCGAGAGTTGGAGGTATTTCTTTATTTGCCTTCGGGGAATTTGGAATGCTATTCGGAGTCGTAATATGGGCAGTAATTCTACAGAGGCGATATTTGTGGAGATCAATTCAAGCAATATGGGATCCATCGATTATTGATGAAAGTGGAGAACCAATATCTTATAAAGCCGCTTGGATAGGTTTAAGTGTATGCTCCTTAATATTTTTCTTAAGCTTATTAATTAGTGGATCACCATTATTCGGGGCGGTGTATACTGTTATATTTCTTATGGTAGGATATATAGCTGGCGCTAGATTGAGAGCTGAAACTGCAGGTATGGGTATAGGACATCCAGGATATTTGCATCTTCATGGGATGCATACAGCACGTCTCATTATAGGTGAGGATAAAGCTGCTACTTCAGGTTTTTATGTCACATCAATGTGGATGCAGTTCTTTCAAAGGGATGCTGCGTCTGCAAACCCAGCGATTTCATCACTTGAAGCTTATAACATCGCTAGAGTGACCAATACCCGCACTAGAGATATATTTAAGGCTCAAGCTATTAGTATTAGCTCAATTATATTGATGTGTTTGATTGTGTGGCCAATATTGGCTTATTCTTATGGACTATCAAATGAATGGTCAGGTGAAGCAGGGCACAATTTGGATTATAGTGAATCCACGCTAGAATTAGCTTCAGGTGGATTTTGGGATCACAAAAGCTATGGTATCGATATCTGGGGGCAAGCTATAATGGGAGCAATCTTTGCAATTGGACTCAATATACTTCGACTAAGTAGACCTTGGTTACCTCTCAACCCTATTGTGGCTCCAATTCTTTTAAGTCTTCGAGGGCCTTACTGGTGGTTACCAATGCTTATAGCTTATTTGATTAAATTTGCTGTTGTGCGAATCGGTGGAACTCAGGCCTACACATCTTACCTTCTACCTGGTGCTGTTGGATATCTACTAGGAACTGCAGGAATATGGGGATTCACTCTTATTTCAATCATGATTCCATCAATATTTTCATTCTTATTGTTTAACAGCATGATCGAACAATTATATTATGCGTTAGTGTTTATTATATGGATGGTATCACTTATTGGGATCATCGCTTATATAATCAGATCAATAGCTAAATAGTAAGGTTATGGTGACAAGGATTATGCAAAAAAAAACTCATTTTTTCTTTTTTTTTTCCTCGTTCTACTCTTTGGTATGATAATCGCATTAGATGAAAACAATACGGATCTTAAAACCAAATTTACTCCAATTAGCGATTCTTTGGATTCACATCAATTAAGACAAATAAATGATAATATTAATTACCAAGAATTAAGTGATCAAATAAATGCAACTTATTTCAACAATATCATAGAGCATATTGATAATTTGTCAAATTTTGGAAGCCGGATGACAGGCTATCCTGGCTATGAACAAACTATAAATTATATTGAAGAGTTCTTTACAACTAATGGCCTTGAAAATGTTTCAACTTCTTCTTATCCTCTTCTAGTCCCAATCGATTATGGTACAACAATAAGTATTAACAATCAAAATTATACAGCTCATACTCTAATGCCAAATTCTGTCCATACATGCAGTACTCCTTCAAATGGACTTTCAGGGACATTAATCTATGGTAACTCGGGAAAATTTACTGATTTAGACGGAAAGAAGATACAAGATTCATTTGTTGTTCTTGAATTCAACACACGAAGTAATTGGATAAACTCAGCTAGTCTTGGCGCCAGAGGTGTAATTTTCTTAGGTCCGAATAGCACAGATAGATTCGAAGCAGAAGAAAAAACCATCGATATTCCTTTAAATTTCCCGAGAATCTATATTGATAATGCCACAACTGCTCAAATGTTAAAAACAGTAGCTCTGCAACAAAATGAGACAATCACCCTTCATTCCGAAATGAAATGGGAATCGATTGAAGCAAAGAATATTATGGGAATTTTACCTGGATTAGATGAAGATATAGTTATTTTTTCTGCTTATTATGATTCTTCCTCTATCGTTCCTTCTTTATCTCCAGGAGCAGATGAAGCTACTGGAATTGCTACCTTATTAGAGATAATTCGCATAATGAAAGATAATGACATTGTTCCCAAACAAACGATCATGTTTTTAGCTTTATCGGGTCACAATCAAGCTGCGGCTGGAGCTAGAGAATTTGTTTATCAGAATTATGATTTATTAAATAAGGATTCGGGTTTTAAATTATTTCTTTCACTAGATTTATCTTCTACTAGTAATAAGATCGGAATTAACCCATATGGTTATTTAAATAAATTTAAGTTATCTTTTACTACTGGAAATAACCTTCTTGGAAGAATGAAGAATATTGGAGAGGATTTTCTTCTAAATTATGCTTCAGAGATACGTGAATCTACGGGATATAATTTTGAAGTGAAATCCTATATTAATCAACAGAGATTTGAAGATATTACCCCTATTACTTTTATAGGTGATCAGGAACCTTTTGTAGCTAGTAATGTGATTGGATTATCTCTTTTCACATCTGAATCTCATCGAATCCTGTATAATACACCATTTGATATAGTTTCAAATCTTAATCTTGAGAATTTAAAATCCGAAGTGATTTATTCCGTTTGTTCCCTACTAGAACTAGTTAATGAAACTGAATTGAAAGATAAATTAGATCTTCAGCCTAAAACTTTCAATCTTAGACATACGACTCATGTGGGATATGCGAGCATTGAAGGTTACTGTAAAGAATATAATGAAACTAGCGCTTGGTATAGTAATGTTGAAGGCGCAATTATAAAAATAAAATCCTTTGATGAAAGAAGTGGATCGTATGGTATTTATCCATATTACACCATTACAGATGAGACGGGTTATTACGAGATTCATGGAGTATCGTCTTCACAACCTGATTATCCCTTAGATTTTGTAGCAGAAGCTCACAAATTCGATTCCTCAGGACGATTAACTAAATCAATCAATCTAGGTCCTCATGGACAATCATTTAAGCATTCAAACACGTTAACAAGTAGAACCACAACGATTAATCCCACAATTTTCGATTGTGGCACTATTAGTTTTTTTGAAGTGATTCATCCCTATACACAAGCCCCCTCCGCTGATTCATTGAATTTTCAGCTCCTAGATCCTGAAACAAGAACACAATTTTTCTCCTATGGCTATCTTGGAACAAAATCAGTGTGTCTTGTTTTTGTCCCTCCAGATTTTAAATCAGTAGTTGTAGGACAATCACCTGATAAAGTTCTAGGAATTTATGCCACAAATTCATCATCCAATGCATTAAAAGGAAACGGATACAAAGTTTCAGAAGGAGGTTTCTTAAACCTTGGAATAGCAGCTTTTTCAACATCAAGAGACCTTCAATCTATGACTGCAACTTACATTGAATTATACACATCTTTCAATATTTATGATGCTTTAGTTGATAGTTCGTATCAAGAGGCTACTAATCGTATAACAACAGCAGATTTATTATTATCAAATTACGAATATTCAGATGCACTGGTGACGATTAAAGAAGTTCAAACTTGGTCTTATGACGCATTTCGTCAAGCTAGAAATGTAATTGAAGATGGTACATCAACAACAATCTTTTTCGCAATATTACTTCTACCTTTTTCATTTGCTCTTTCTTCTCTTCTTTTTAACTTCGAATCAGGAGGTAAGCGTATTGTTGCTACAAGTTTAATCTATAGCTTAACACTTGGTTTCTTTTATGTCATTCATCCTGGTTTACATTTATCCAGAAATATCGGAATGATCATAATAGGAATTATTGCCATTATCTTCGTCTTTCCAGCGCTCTATATGATTTACCAGGAAGGATATGATTTTCTAAAGGGTTTGAGAGTAAAAATGATTGGTTCTCATTTCACAGATACCAGTCGTACAAGTACAATTTTAGTTGCTATGAGTACAGGTATCTCAAGAATGAAGAAACGGAAAGGAAGAACTTTAATCGCTTTATCTGGAATCGTTCTCATTACGTTTTCTTTAACACTATTTACGTCTGCTAGCACCCAGGTCAGTGTTTTTTCACGTAGTTCAGAATTCCCTACTCCTTATAATGGAGTGTATTTTCGTACAAAAGATTGGGCAACTCCTTTATCAGAGCAGCTTTTAGATAGTTTAGAAATTAAGTATGGAGATACAACTCAATATTCATCAAGATGGTGGTTATACCCACCTTCATCTGAAGTAAATGGTTATTTAAATGTCACGACAGTCTATGGTAGCTCTAGCTGGGAAGGAGAAGCAATTCTCGGGTTAACACCTGAAGAATCGATGTTCCAACCAACTCTTGGAGCTCTCCTGACAAATGGAAGCTGGTTTAACAATTCTGACAGTATGGAATGTATAATTCCCTATTTAGCAGCAGAGACTCTAGATATTGAAATTAATGACACCGTAATATGGGCTGGTTTGGAGTTTAGTGTAGTAGGTATAATTGATTCGGAGGGATTTGATCTGCTAACAGATTTTGATGGAGAAGCACTAACTCCCAAAAACAACCGCGCCCCCTCTCCTAATGTTCATATCAAAAGCTTTCAAATATTTATTTTACCAGCTGAAACAGCAAGAAAATTAGGTGCCTCCCTATTTTCGATTTCCATTCTATCAGACAATCCAGTTGAAATAGCAGAGACTACATCCTCTACTTTTGGGAGATATTTAGAGATTAGAACTGGACATAATAATGAAGTTACAATCCATAAACGAATAATTCAAAATCTAGGACAGGGATTCATGGAACTAGGTATTCCAATTGCAATTGCCATTTTATTAATGATTAATACCTCTATAAGTACTGTATACGAGTCAAAGAAGGAAATAAATGTTTTTACTTCATTAGGGTTAGCTCCTTTCCACATTGCAGGCCTTTTTCTTGCTGAATTCTTAGTTTACGCTGTCATAGGGGCTGTGATAGGATATTTAGCAGGAATAACATCAGCAGTTGTCCTCTCTGCAATTGGACTATTCCCTGAATCTCTCGCAATAAATTATAGCTCAGGTTCAGTAATAAATGCCTTAGCCTTTGGTATCGCTGGGATCTTATTGAGCACTATCTATCCTTTAAGAATATCTGCTAAAATGTCTGTACCTTCTGTAAAACGATCATGGGAATTAAAAACATCACCAGGGGAAGAAGGAAAATATTGGACGATTCCTCTTCCTTTTGTTGCGGCAACAGAGCAGGAAGCTGAAGGCATTATAGAATTTATAAGAGAATATTTCATGATCTATGAATCAGAAAGCGTAGGAGGGCCTTTTTTTGCACAAAAAGTTATAACAAAAGAAACTGATAGAATAAGAAAAGAAAAACATCTTTCAGCAACTTTAACTCTAGCACCATTTGATATGGGATTAAAACAGGAAGTAGACCTAGTTACTTATCTCGATGAGATAAAGTTCAGATACGTATTCGAAATAAACCTTGTTCGTCTTGAGGGAATATTATCTGCTTGGGAATCCTCGGTTAGACGATTTGTTGATAATATTCGAAAGCAACTACTCATTTGGAGAAATCTTCCGAAAGATGAAAAAGCGCTAAAGGCCGATCAATTCAGAAAGCAAATCCAAAGTAAGCAAAAGTGATGAAAATGGAAGAAGAAAATAATTCTGCTACAGCTGATTCAATAACTGTAAGTAATTCGGAAGAAACTCTTCAATCTGGGTTAACTTGGCGTGTGGGTCTAGCAATAGTTTATTCGGCTTTGATTATTCAACCTGCAGCGATTTATCTCTATTTTGTGACAACCAATTGGTTTATAGGCGCGGTTCTCAATACTACAATTGTATTATTCGCAGTATTAGCTAAAATGGCCGATAATCCCCTTTCAAAACAAGAAGTCTTCATTATGATTAATGTTACAAGTACAGCTCTTGGTATGGAGATGATAGTTGCCTTAGTTTACAATTATTACCTTCGACACCACCCTATTACACAATCAACATTCATTAATGGAGTTTCCCTTACCTCGTTGATACCAGATTGGTTTGCACCAGCATACTTTGGAGTACTTAATACGTTATTAAATCCTGTTTTCATATTCCCTCTTTTCCTTTTGATAATAAACGCGCTGCTCGCAAAAGCTACCGATATTTCATTAGGAATCGTATTCAATTACCTTTACACAAAAGTAGAAGTATTACCATTTCCGACCGCTGAGGTAGAAGCAGAAAGATCAAAGAGTTTGACGTGGGAAGATAAAAGAAAATTGCAGATTTTCTCGGTAAGTGCTATCATTTCAAGTATAGTAGGTTTTCTTCTTTACTTCTTTCCGCTCGTAGTAGGAATTTCCCTGATCCCGATCCCCTGGTTAGATTTCAATCCTGCGATTGAGGGAATCCTACCTGGGGCAACTTTGGGTATAGCAACGGATGTTATCGCTTTTGCAACGGGTTTTATCCTACCTATGAATGTTGTTGTTTGTATTTTGATTGGATCTGTCCTGGTAAATATAATTCTCAATCCAATTCTTGTAGCTAATGGTTTTCTGCCAAGATGGGAAAAAGGAATGTCTTTAATTGATACATTCAATATGTCCCAGTTAGATTTTTGGCTTGGATGGACAGTTGGATTGTTAATTAGTGCCTCACTCATACCTATCGCACGTAATCCAAAAATATTTGTCAAAACGATTAAAGATTTAAGAAAATTAAGCCAAGGAAAAGGCGATGAGATCGAAGGAGGAACACCACGATTAAGTATACTATTAGGTTTTTTTCTTTTAGGCACCATAGGCTCAGTTGTTATGGCAAGAATTCTTATCCCTGATTTATCTATTCAATTAGTGGTAGTGTTAATTATTTTAACGGTAGGTTGGAGTTTTCTTTCATCCCTAACAATGGCCTATGCATTTGGGATAACCGCAAATCTGCCCGTAATACCGTATATCAAAGAATCAGCTTTTATCGCAGCTGACGCTCCCTTAGGTGAACCAGTATGGTTTGTACCATTGGTTATTTCTCAAGGAGGTGCTGGATGGGTAGCAACGTTTAAAACAGCTGATTTGACTTATACGAGAAGAAGTAGTCTAATAAAAGCTCATCTATTAGCTTCCTTTGTTGCGTGGACTGCTGGGATATTCTGGGTATCTGCTCTCCTATCAATTGCACAAGTCCCCAGTGTCATTTTCCCTGTCCCATTTTGGCCTCTAGAAGTTGGTAAAATAGTAACTTTTGTTTCAAACCCAACTGTTGTCATAAATCCTATTATCTTAGCTATAACATTAGTAATTACCCTGGTCTTATATATAGTACAATGGGGAACAGCTATTCCAATATCTGTTATATCCCTTGCAGTTGGGACAACTACTGCTATTCCTTATGCAATTACAACATTTCTAGGAGCTCTTTTTGCGAAAGTACTCAAAGGAAGGATGGTAAATTGGGATTCAGATAGAGCAATTATCGTAGCTGGATTAGGAGCTGGATTAGGGATTGTGATCTCATTAGCTACATTTTTATCATTAATTCTGAATACAATAGCTCTTCCGTTCTGAAAAATTTGGACAAATCGGAAAGTTATTGCTTCCTAAAATGATAGAAATCCCCTCAGTGACCAATCACCTATAGGATGATATGTCTAGAATTGGGAATCAATGGGTGAAAATTCCAACAGTTTCTAATCCTTCTAATTTTCTATCAAATGGCGAGAAATATGCCTAAGATGTTTGGATATAATATCTAAGCTTTCTATGATAGAATCAAGAGTTTTATGATATTTTCCTCTAGATATTATTGCTCCTAAATATTTTTCGATTTCGATATTCCAAATGATCGATTCAGGATTGGTAAACTGTAATTTAAATTCATCTGAGTAAGTTTCGTAATCCGTTGCCATAATTGGTTGAGAAAATAATAAAATAGATACTTTGTCAGGTACAATGAAAGAAATGTTTTTTTGCAAATCACTATCCATATTAAGATCGTTACACAAATAATCTCTAATAAAAAGGTTGTATATTTTTTCTTGTAGTTGAAATAGGATTCTACTTGACTTAAAAGAAAATCTTTTTCGAATCAATCCTTTTCGGGTAAGTTCACATTCTAATCCTTTTAAGTACCGAAAATGTTGGAAATTCTTACTTGTAAAATGATCTTGCTCCAGAATTTTAACCGAAGCAATAAAACGCCATGATTTATCAGCAGAATAATAAAGACGTCTTGATTTGAATAAAATAGAGTCGAAATGAAAATGTTCTTGGGGAATTAAGACACTTCCTCCTACATTAGAAAGTTCCCACTCACCATATTTTACTAAATATTTAGCAAAAGGGACGAGTAACATATCACTAAAGGATTTTACCATTAAATTTCCCGTAATAATGATTGAATAGACAATATTTGAAAAACTTTGTTAAATAACTAGTTATTGCTCATTATCTCTATCAATTTATCTATATACATTTCATTTAAAACGAGACAATGATTGCAATTTTTATCAATATGTTTCACGAAAGTGAATATCAGAAATATATTTTTATATCTATAACACATATACACTTATTCAAATTTTAATTTATAATTGGTGGAAATAAAATGAAAAATATCAAAGTTGGAACAATTCTTTTACTTTTTATAACTCTAATCTCTATTCAAACACAAAATTACACTGTTAAATCTGAAGAATATGAACCAATATCCCTCAGGAATCTTACAAATAAAATTTCGCAAGAAACATTTTATAAGGTAGATATTCAAATCACTTCACCAGAAGGTCATTCCATGCCTGGATTCACTCCAATAGCAATAAATTTATCTGTACTGGCTAGTGGATTTCCGATTTCAGCAGATCCTTTTGGTACGACTTCAAATGATACTTCAGATGATATAAAGTGGCCCGCAGCATATGTAGTTTACGATAATTCTCTCATTCCAAGTCAAGTGGATGATATTGACGGTAAAACAGGATTTTCAGAAGGAGATGAACTAGTTTTCCAATTTCCAGAAGAATTAACACTTGAAAGTGAAGAAAGTGCCACTTTTTCAGTTTTTTTCGGAACACAAGAGTCTGATTTACCTGAACCCTACTTTGATGATGTGTGCAAAATATATGATTACCCTGATTATGATACGGTTGCCGAAAATCATGGTACAGATATGTTAGCTGAAGTTTATAACATGGAAAATGGAATAATTCGAGCTAGCCCAATGGTGGATGCAGCATGGAGCTCTGGTGGACTCTATCATCTCCAAGTTTTAGACGAAGAGGGGAACTCTCAATGGGATGCAACCAAACAGGGATTTCTAGAGGAATGGGAATCTTGGAAGTGGGCAAGATTTGCCACAGTCGAGCAGTTCGTTGCATTAAATGATAAAGCAGGTACAAATCCATTTTTTCTCCCTGATTCTCGAAATTCGCTTATACAAGGTCCAGTGAGAGCACGAATCCAAATGAAATCTCTCGCTCCTTATGGAAAATCTGGCACAGTATACGGAACGAAGCCAGGCGTATTCGGCTTGGTTACATATGAATTATATGCAAACCAAAATTATCTTGATTACACGCTAGATACTACAGGTCCAAATGCTGATCAATTTCCAACTTTACAGATCGAAATTCAAAATCGTGAAAAAGCTGCTGGAGGAGCATATAGCCCATATAAATGGATATATGTCCCAGGAAAAGGATATCTTGAAAGAACTCCTTCAGGTTCAGAACTAAAAGCCAATGCTGTTCAAGCGAGTGAAATGACTCAATCTTGGTACTTAGAAAAATTAAAACCTGGAGAGGAAATGTCTCCTCCACCTAGCCCCCCAGATGCAGATAAACTTGGTTTAGGTTTTCTTTTCGATAAAACAGGATTAAAAAATATTTCTTTCGGAATTCCTGTCGGGACAAACGAATACGTTAAATTAGATTACGGTGCTGCAGAAATGCCACTTCAAACCCGATATTATCCAATTGACGCGTCAATTACAACTGATGCGATTGCATTTATGAGTGAACAGTACGATTTATGGAGTCGACCTTCCCCAGATTATTCAATTTCAGTCACTGAAACAACTGAACTCCCATTTGACTATATCAGTGTCACTAGACCAGAGTTAACACCTTCATGGGCCAAAATTGGGGATACATTAACCATATCGAATGTTTCGGCCATTGCTTCAACTATTGGAGAAATAAGAGGAAATACAACAGGAACAACTCATGTTTATGATATTATATGGGAGAATACGAGCGAAATAATATTAACTGGAGAATTAGAATGGGACACAAATACTTCATTATGGGGAGCTACAGACATTGATATTTCATCATTAACTTCAAATGAATTCTACTATGTTCGTGTAAGATTCACGTTTAATGAATTATCTGGAGCTAGTAAATTATCTAAGAAATTCTGGTATGGTAACTCTGATCCCCCTATCGATTTAACTCCACCAACTATATCTGGGATCATTCAAACTCCGATGACTGAAGCGATAGTTCGCTCAACTGACACGGTAAATGTAAGTTGTCTTGCTACTGATGAAAGTGGAATTTCAAGTGTCTTCTTAAGTTATTTTAATGGAAGCTGGTATAATACAGAGATGATTTTTGACGCGGGGACATATACAGGTTCGATTCCTCCTTACTCTCCTGGAAAAACAGTTCAATATAAGATTACAGCTACTGATGATTCGGATCAGCAAAATTCCAACACTACAGAGATATTCACATATGTTATTGCACTGGAATATCAACCTGGCCAAGGGATAATTCCTTTAATTGGGATTAGTGGGATATTGATCGCAGCAGTCATAGTTGCCAAACTTCTTACAGGAATGCATAAACAAAAGTACGATCAAGTATAGATAAAGCGTAAGGAAAAAAGGGATAAGAATAATGAGATTTTTATTCTTTTTTTCTTTCTTTTATAGATAAAACTAAATTTTCTCAAATCATATAGATTCTAAAACAAAAAAACAAACAAAAACAAAAAAGGTCATTAATGTATTTTTGAAACTGTAGATCGTGAATTATGACCTATTTCTAGAGAATACCTTAATCCATAAGTAAATAATTTATTACCTACTAATTTTTGAGTAATAACCTCATTAGGGTTTTTTGATAATTGTACCCAATTTCTGAGAAGAATTTATTGTTTATTTCTCAGTTTCCTGAATATTGTCGTTTTATAATCCAACCCATATGAAACACCCATATAATGTCATAAAATTAATTTTGAATAATTTAGAGAAGGAAATTTTAAAGGAAACTTTAAAAATAAACCTTGAGGAAATAAAAGACTCATGGGAAAAGCAAAGAAGTATACATTTCTGTTTTTCTCAATTTATATAATTAAATCATGGGAAAAACAATGAAGTATGCTTTTCTAATCATGGGAAAAGTAACGAAGTATGCTTTTCTCACCTTATATAATAAAAACAAAAAATTTGGTTTTTAAAATGATGAAGAAAAAAATATTAACAGCTCTAATAGGTTTTTCCATGTTGTTATTATTGTTAGCTCCCTCAGCACCATTGAATCCCTCTCTTATGACCATGCTTCCTTCTAAAGTAAGCGGTAATAGAGTGGATTTCGCTGAATTCACTGTTATTGGAGGAGCTTCAGGTTTAACAGCTGGAACACCTATTGTGTTAAAAACAACAGATTTTCAATTGCCATATTCTATGCTACAAACCGCAGTAGTTATGAATTCTGCCGGCACAATAGCATATACAACGCAATGTGATGATCTTAACGGCGATAATATAGTGGATGAAATAGTATTTCTATTACCTAATACAATCGCTGCATCTGCTCAAGTAGATTTTGTATTGCGAGGAAATACAGATGGTAGTTCCAATGGGAATACCGCAGATGCTGATTTAAAAGTCTCGTACGAAACCAATTATAGTGATACTTACGATGATTGGTTGCCTGTTGCTAATAGCCAAGATTTTCTTAATGGTAGTTCTTTTTATCCTATGGTATCTGAAGTAGGAGAGGTTGTTTGGGCAGAGACAGACTGGGGTATTGTATGTCTATATGTGTCCGCAGGTTGGCGTCAAAGCTCATGGAAACATATCATTACAAAGGGTATAAACGAAGTAGACTTAGTAATGGGTGATTATAATGCTTCTAATGACTGGAGATGGCAATGGACTAAGTTTGGTTATGAAGCAGACCAAGGTTGGCATAATGGAGATGATGCTGACAAAGTAACAATTGCAGAAGCAGGACCACTCAGGATTGTTATCCAAACAGAATCAGGAATTGGCTATAATGGCCTTTTTGGAATTGACAGCGGATTAAAAGCCAGAAGAACATTCGTTCTATATAAGAGTATTCCAGGTATTATACGAAATCTTCAAGTTATTGGAGAGAACGGTACTGCAGCCTTTGAAAGTATGACGGATTTCTATGGTGCACCATTGATAATTGCCTCAAAGTTTGTTGCACATGACCAAAATACTACTTCTCCTGTGGTAAATAAAACACTACCATGGACTGGAAATAAAGGAGCCATTGATTACAATATGGTTTACTCTCCCAATGATCCTGGACTT
>SDBT01006281.1_pt1 | contig 19766 bp, 15 predicted proteins | sample 2277101 | NCBI WGS metagenome assembly SDBT01 (sample SAMN10404973, study PRJNA504765) | marine sediment metagenome | isolation source: marine sediment core GS10_PC15, 103 cmbsf | place: Arctic Ocean: Southern Knipovich Ridge | collected 2010 | reverse complement strand
CTATCCGACAAGGATCTTATTAGAATATTTGGAGCCGGGACTATAGGTCCGGTCATCCGTGACAGCCTTCGCGACAAGACGAAGGTCATTACGGAGAAGAAGGAGAAGACTGCCGAACGGTCACGTAAGTTCGTAGGCAAGATTCTCGACGGGACGTACGTATTTGATGCGCCAACCGAACAGCAGATAGCCATGGGATTCTTACAGGGTGGAAAGCGTCCTCCTAATGTTCCAGTCGATCCGAACACTCCCGAGGGACGTCAGAAGTTTGTTGACTACATCAACGGCGACTTCTTTAAGGCACGGGCTGAAGCTGAGGGGGCCGATCTTAACATTGTCGTACCTATGCTTAGGCAGACGTTCCCTGAGATTGCATCCGATGCCCAGCTACTGAATGACATACCGACGTACGTGGACCCAAGGGAGGCACAGCCACCACCTCCTCCAGCTCCACCGAAGCCTTTGAAGAGGGCTCCTGGAGCGTCGGCTGATCCAACGGTTGGTGCGGTAGGTGCACCGTCGAAAGGAGCCGGACCAAACGCACCACATCCCGGCAACTTTGTTGAGGCTGCACCAGCACAAGAGACCTCCGGCCTTCTACAGGAGGGGAACATCGACCTATTCAACCGTCCGTCGATCAGGAACCCCGACGGTAGCAAGAGCTCGGTGCGGTCTATAAGCTTCAACGATCAGGGGCAGGAGATCCTTATACCGACTATCACTCCAGATGGCAAGAGACTACAGAATGATGAGGCTATTCAGCTGTACTTTGATACGGGCCAGCACCTGGGTAAGTTTGATACCCCGGAGAACGCTACCACATTTGCCAAGAAGCTTAGCTCAGACTTCGGAGCCGGCAAGTTCGACAAGTTTGACTTCAAGGATTCGCAGGGGCATCCAGCGATGCATGCCGATGAGACTGGCGAACAGTTCCGCAACCGACTACTCGCGGACACCAACACCGACCTAGATACTAGGTTCGCTATCCTCTATCTAACGGCGGGCCTGTCCGTCGACGAGCTAGAGGCCGAGGTTCTAAGTCCTAAAGGTTCGGAGACTCTTAGGAAGTCGGGGGCGGACCCGGACCGAGTTCTCGGGATCATTCGTGAGAAGTCTGGCAACATAGATGATACTCCAACGGGGACTGAATAATGGCTGAGAAGGATCCAACCGACGAAAGGAGTCTTACCGAGCGTCTTGCGGATCAGTTGAAGGGTGCCAAGACACGGCTAAAAATACCCCTCGATCCAACGACAGCCGGTAGGAAGCTTGGACTAAAGATAACTGATGAAGAATCCAAGGTCCTAGAGAACGCGACCATACTTGACAAGCTGATCCCGCCGCCTGAGGCGGAAGGGATTCAGGATATAACTACCGGCAAGGGTAGCTTTGTCGATACGAACACCGGAGAGGTTGGGTTTACCGAAGAAGAGTCTCTGCGTATGACGTTTGATATTATAGAGGCCGGGGCCAAAGATACTCAAGAGCAGCGGTTCATACGGAAACTGCGAGGAGACACGCTCCGTGGATTCTCTCCTACGGTCAAGCAGATTCTCATGGACCGTGTCATAAGCCAAGCCAGAGCCAAGGACGTGATCGAACGACATCGTCCCATAACCAAGGCCGAACTTGGTAGCGCTCTTGTAAACAATATATCAGAGTTTTCAGCTGGCATTCATCAGCTTGTGACCGCTGCGACCCTCGACATCTACGGTATGGTAAGCGGCGAGTCGTTCTATAATGAAGCGGTGAGTTCGGCGGACGAGCCGGAACCCGCACCTAAAACTCCTGAAGAGGTTGAGCGTCAGATCATGCGAGGGCAGGTGCGAGGGGAGATCTTCGTCGATGAGGATGGCAACCCTCAACTCATACCCAAGCGTGCAAGCGTTGATTCCATAGTCAAGCAGGGGATAATACAGGCCTTCAAGCCACATACTGAAGCGTTCAAGGCTATACGTGCAGGCGATAATAGAGAAGCCGCACTTATTATGAAGGACCACTACCGGGAGAACCCTCTCGACTTCATCCTTGATGCCAGCATGGTCCTCGCCATAACTGGTGGCGGCTTAAGAGTAGCCGGTGGAACTATGCGAGCTATGGCGAGAGCCGGAGCCCAGTCAGGGGCGAGGCAGACTCTAAAGGCTAGTGGCGAGATTATGCTAGCTATGTCGGACTACCTTGACCCTCTCATGGTATCTGCCAAGATGGGAGCAGCGGTAACTAGGGGGCTAGCTACTACCCGACTAGGCCGTGCCCTGATCCGTATCACAGGGGCGAGGAAGATTGTTAATAAGATATTCCGTGTGGCCGCTCAGGAGACCAGAGTTTTAATGGCTCGCGACGCCAAGAAGCTCAGAGAGATATTCGGTAACCTATCTAGCCAGAAGGGTGAGGTCGTCGGTGAGCTCCAACAGTTTGTAGCTGTCGTTGAAGGTAGGGCCTCAGTTGTACGTCCCAGTGAAGAGTTCCTGACCGCTCTTCAGGAGTACAGGAAGCTCATCGATGCCGAGACCGAGTTCCTTCTGGGTGAGCGTCTTCTAAGTGCGCAGCGTATTAGAGAGGTAGCCTACCAGCCTATGATGAGCGCGTCGACTCACACCATGGAAGACCTGATGGCTGTGGCAGATGAGATAGCTCAACTAGGGGACGAGGTCGCCGACACACTCAGAGCCGTACAGAAGGAGGTAGGCGAGGCCGCACCTGTTAGCTCCGAGGTATCGAAGGCGGTCAGGGAAGGCCGTATCGTTGGCCCAGACACTCCATCGGCAGCGAAGACTGACATCGATGCGCTAGCATCACGACCGGCGGCACCTGAAACTGAGAAGGCCATCGCGGCCAGAGTTGCCGAGTCCGTTGACACACCTAAGACTGTTAGCGATGTACGTAAGACCTTCCAAGATGCTGCCGAGTCACAGCCGACAGGTAAGGGTGTCCGTCTGGCCGATGACGGTGCAGCCGACGCAGATTCCATGGTCCACCTCGCCGAGATAGACCCGGTACAAACCGGCCTACTCAACGAGGTTCAGAAGGATATCAAGGCACTCACCAACTACATAGAGCGCATCCGCAAGAACGTCCCAGGTACCAAGCCTACTAAGATACCACGGGCCGCTCTCCTCGAAGAGTCTCGGCAGACGATGCAGAGGTTGGAAAATAAATCGTCTGAGGCTAGCGCGTCGCTCCGCCCCGCCACCGCTGAAGGCGAGTCCATATTCCCTAGTGGTGAGAGGACACTTACCTTCCAGGAGATCGGCGAGAAGTCCGGCATCCCTGCAGAGACTCTTACCGATGCCCGTGACCTTCTGAAGGAGGTTGGGTTCACGGAGTCCGACTCCCGAGCTATGCTGGAGATCACCGTCCGCCATTCAGATGTAGAGGCAGGGTCGGTCACACAGTTCATCGATGAGGCAGCCGAGAGAAAGGCTCGCCAAGTATACCCCGACTTCGATGACATAGATCCTGACACCCAGCAGATCATCATCCAGGGGTATTCCTTTGAAGCGAAGGAGATCATCAAGGATCTCCGTGCTCCTATCGAAGCCGGTAAGCGGGCACGCCCTGCCAAGGCCATGGGTGACGAGCTCGTATCGGAGATCTTCAAGATGCTTCGAGTCGGCCGTGACCTGGACCAGCTCCCTCGTGCCGAGTCGTACATTAAGAAGGTACTAGAGGCTAACAAGCTGTCTCCAAACCTTCTTAGGAGAGGGCAGACCAAACTAAAGAAGCACATTAAGCATGAGCGGCGTGCGTCTATCACAGGGATGCATGAGCAGGAGCGTCTCAAGTTGATGGCAGATGCGGAAGCTATACTGCATGAGCGTCGTCTACAGGCCAAGAGAATACGAGAAGGTATCGAGTCTAGGAAGGGCGGACTCCAACCAACCTATAACTCCGGCGGCTACATAGATGACTCGGCTGACAGTGTCATACTCCTGAATATGGAGAAGGATGTAAACGACACTGTCAACATGCACTCGTATGCTCCAGGTACTCTTGACCCGGCATACTCTCGTGGCGGCACCGATATAACGCAAGCTCAACGAGAGCAGATGCTTATTGATTCGGCCAATCTCTCATCGAATGTAGGCATACAGCGTACGAGAGCTATGGACTTCTCACGTCGAGAGATAGGGACCCTTCAAGATGAGATAGACGTACTCGTCAAGAGTCAGGCGGCGTACCGACTACCACTCTCCCTCCAAGGACCTACAGGTACGCTCATCGACCCGAGGAAGTTCAAGGCCTTTACCGAGAAGCTCCGCGCCGACATAGCATCGACTATCAAAACTAAGGGGGAGGCCGGTAGACTACAGGCTGAGTTAGCTGAGCTATCTCGACGGAGGTCTGAGTTCAATGCCGCCGGCACTCAGATAATCAAAGCTCGTCGTCAGATGAATAGAGCTAAGAAGCGATTACAGGCGTTACGTAGGGGAGCCAATCCCAACGCGTCTGATCTCGAGTCTCTTAACAGATCGGCAGAGACGGGGCCATCCTCCAACGTGGCGGATAACCTGTCTCCGGATGAGTTCGAAGCTGCCGTCGAACGGCAAAAGGGCGAACTCGTCGGCCGGATAGAACAGGATGCTAGGGACATACGGAGACTAGAGGCAGAGCTTGAGGATCTGACTCGTCAAATTCGTGACGAAGGTCTCGGCGACCGACCTGCCGCGAGACAAGCAATGACTAGGCAGAGGGACTTCGCCGAGCAGAGGCTGAATAAGAGGCGGAGGAAGCTACAGGATCTCAACGACAACCCTCCGAAGCAGAGGCCTAGAGATTCTGAGGCCGAACCTGGGCCCAGAGCATCCGAACCTGAGGTAAGAGGGCCCAAAACGGACGAGAGTGTTCCCAGAGAGCCACAGGCCCGCGTACCTGCTGAGGAGACTACTAAAGTACCCTTCGTCCTGAAGGATACGATGAAGGCAGGGGTAGCCACACCGCGTCGTATCCTCGGTGCACTGTCAGCTATGGTGCGCAATGATAGTCGAGTACTCGAGGCCTTCAAGAAGCTGAGGGACTTCGTCGTGGGTCGGAACCTTGATATCGGACTGCAGAGGAACGGTCTCTTCGAAATTAATAAGATCTCGAGTCTCATGGCTGAGATGAAGGTACCCAAAGAAGTACGCGTGAAGGTCCAACGGATACTTAAAGGGTTCAATGATACCCGACCGAGAGTGGTGGGAGATATCGAGCCGTTCATAGCCGAGCTCATCCTTGACAAGTCGCCGCTATCTGCCGCCGACCTTGTTAGGATATCAACCACTAAGTCTCTTGAAGGCAAGTTGACTCGACCCGTGTACTTCCCTCATCTCTTCGAGGAGACCCGCAACATCTTGGACGCCAGAGCGTCAGCCAACTCGGGATTCTTTCGGGATATCCTTGCCGAGTCTCAGGTTCGGTTCGATAGGAAGGTAGGTCGTGGTATCGAGAGTACACTTCAAGATGAAATTGAACAAACTATGAGGCACAAGGGGTTCACAGGATACTACGATGAGAGCGGCAAGTTCCACAGGGTTACCAAGGGGCAGGGTGCCCGAGCATTCATCGGCGGTATCATAGGCAGGCAGATCAAACCTATCATGACCCGACCGTCATTCCTGAAGCGTAGGACCGGAGCATGGGGGTACATAGACACCGACCCAGAGCGGGTACTGCGTATCCATCGCATGGAGATGCAACGATTCCTACGTAATAGGACCGTCGTCAAACGCCTGAATGAGAGCGGTCTCGTAAAGGAATGGGACGGTACTAAGGAAGGGATATTGGAGGGCCACGTCCCCGTCAACTTTGAGGGTGCGCTGCAGTTCTACGAGCAGACAATGAACTTCCGTAAGGTGTTCGCCAGTGCCGTAGACAAGACCAAGTATGCCGGCGATGAGATTATGAGGGACGCTATACTGGCACACCTCCCTAAGCTCAAGAGGGTACTGGCTGTCGGTGCCAAGCCGGGGCAGTACAAGCAGGTGCCCAAGGCTGTAGCCACAGCCATCCGTCATAACATGGCGGTGGATCTACCTCCGGCGTGGCTGAAGTTCATCGACGTCCCGACCAACTTCTGGAGAGGTCTGACCCTAGCAGCCAGCCCTCGCTGGTACCTGAACAATATCATAGGTAACATGTACCTGTCCATGCTGTCTGGGGTAGGGTCGATGCGGTTCATCGTTGGCAAGATGAAGATGTTCGATGAGTTCATGCCAGATGAACTAGGTACCACCGGGCTGATCATGTCCGAGGCTTCGGAGAGTGCCATGCGCTGGAGCTCAGCGAGAGCCTGGGATAGATTCTATGGATGGAACAGTGCCATCGAGAATCGGTTTAGGAAGGCGGTGTATACGAACGACGCCATCAAGCAGGCTCGCAAGCAGGGCATGAAGAACGTAGGGTTCAAGCTGTTCAGGTCACAGCAGGACCTGACCGACATACTCAGCAAGGTGAAGGCCAACCCACAGATGCGCGAGAAGGCTATCGAAACTGTCAACGAATTCCTGTTTGACTATAGCAAACTCGACCCTATCGAGAGGATGGTTGTCCGGCGGATACTCCCGTTCTGGACGTGGTATAAGAACATCGCTAAGTTCTCATACCTGCTCCCTATCAAGCATCCGAAGCGAGCGTGGGTGCTGGGCAAGCTGGGGATGATAGGACACGAGGCAGTCCAGTCACAGTTCGACCATCTCGGCATTGAGTTCGATGACCTCCCTGAGTATATGAAGGGACGTGTCATACTCAACTATAACCTGTCTGGTCCGTTCGCCGACCCTGAGAATCCCGACGTGGCCTTCATATCCAATCAAGGGCAGAACCCGTTCAATGACGTGCTGAACGTGCCGGGAGTTATCGGTGGGCTCACGGGTGCGGGAGCACCCTCCGGTGAGGCCCGTCTACCCGGTCTCAATCCATTCCTAAAGGTATTCATTGAGCAGAAGACCGGAGTCGACTCGCTGTCGGGTCGCCCGTTCTCGGACCCTGACACCTTCAGTTCATTCGATGGCAGCCGTGTGTACGATGACCCCGAGACCGGAGAGCGGATTAAGAATGTCAACCCTGCCCCTCCAATCCTTGAGCACATCATGCGGCAGACTCCCCAGTGGCAGATGATAAAGGACTGGTCATATGCTATCAGAGGTATGAAACTTGGTGCGCAGCACGGTACCAATACCATACTTGATCCCAAGTGGATCATAGATGAACTGACCGGCGAGCCCAAGTATCCGAGGAGCGTCATACTATCGACCATGAAGCTGGTCGGTCTTCAGCAGGCATGGATACAGGACCTAGCAAAATACCGCAAGCGTATCGGACTGGTTGATAAGTCCGTGACCGGGCAGGCGTTCAACAGTCGACTACGAGACGACCCAGACTTTAAGGATAAGATGTTCGAGCAACTCGATCTGCTCATGAGGGAAGGTCCTACAGAGGAAGAGATGCAGAAGGCCATATCTGATGGTCTTAAGGGAGGAGGCTAGTGCGTGTTCTAACTCGGGACTTCGAGGGCGTATACGACGGGCTCATCAAGCATCTCATACAACCCGGCAAGCCTGTCACCCTTGAGCATGTGAAGGCCGTTATCAAGCAGGAGTCGCTGTTCAACCCCATAGCTAAGTCACACTGCGGAGCCAGAGGTCTCATGCAGTTGATGCCGAAGACTGACAAGTGGCTTGACGGTGAGATAGACGGGTTCGATGTCTACGGTAATGTCAAGGACGGTATCAAGTACCTCAACATGCTGTACAAGTATTGGACCAGGCACACTATACCGGAGGGTAAGAACAGGTGGTCGTTTGTGTTTGGATCGTACAATGCCGGGCAAGGGAATATCAGAAAGGTACAAGCCAAGTGTCGGCTCAAGAACGTTGACGATACGAACTGGTCCAACATCGCCTTCAACCTTGAGACTGTGACCGGACCGGCGAACGCCAGACAGACGGTTGACTATGTGGATAAGGTTCTAGCTAACTACTACCGCTACGTCAACGCTCACAGACTGAAGTTAGTGTGAACAAACTCACAAGGTGGGTGATAAGGAGAATTATGATCACCAAGATCAAAGCGTTCTTCAGTGGGCTGATGGACACCAAGGCGTCGGAGTTCTACACAGGGTGGGCAGGGATAGTGATGTCAGTCCTGCTGAACATCCCTGCCGCCGCACCTATCATCACTGGGTTGGATTGGGTTGCGTCCAACGTCTTCCAGGTACCCGACGTTCAAACTCTGGTCGGTATCCTGATCACCTACGCTGCTGCCCGCATGGGTAAGAAAGCAGTTAACGCAACTGACGGATAAGGAGGGAATATGAAGAGAATACTGATAGTTCTCTGCGCGTTTGCATTGCTTGTAACGTGTCCTATTGCCGAGGAGATATGGGGGCAGAAGACCTGGGCACAGGATCGGTACAACGAATACCTGTTCGGTATGCAGTTCTCTGATACCGACAACGTAGGGTCCAGCGGCACTGCGTTCTTCGAGTGGGGCATCCCCATCGGGAACGTAGTTCGCATAGGCCCCATCCTGGGAGTGAGCTATCTATCTCCGGAGGATGGACCTAGCTTCACGGGGTACGACTTGGGAGGTCTGGTTGCCTTTGACTTCGGCAGCAGGTCTGACTTCTTCCTTGAAGGTACCCTTATGATCCCACTCAATGACGCCGGTGATATTATTGACTACACCTACGGCATTGGTGGCGGGTACAAGGTATGGTCGGGCCGTGTTCTGGTCAAGGTGCAGCTGATGTTGGAGCAGGTGAAGTTCGAGAACTCGACCCTTGATAAGGAGGACCGTCTAGTTTCTGGAATCGCGATCGGCTTCGGTCGCTAAGCCTACTTTCCTCCTAGTAGGTGGCCCGGTCTTGGACTCTAACTCGTGGGGGTCCGGGACCGGGTCTTTTTTTGCTTCATAAACCAGTCCCCTATGGCTATGGCGTCGGCGATATTGTTTTCCTTAGTGCGTACGTTGAGCCGGAGTCCGTGTTTTCTATTGACTCGCACGGTTGTGAGTTGTTTAGGGAGCTGTCCCTTCCAGGTATTGACTGGTATAAATGTAACCCGCCTAGAGTTAATACCATAAAGTAGAGCACTAATATATCCGACCACATAATAAAGCTTTGAGAGTGAACCTGATAGCAGCACCGCGTGCCCACCGGGTGTGTGCATCTCCGTAGGCCCTTCAATATAAGACTTAGATATACGATAGTGAGCATGAACAGTACGCAGTAGAGTAGCAATCTCATGTGCGGCCTCCTTCCAATCGCTAACGGATGATTCTAAGATCCCGTAGTGGTATAGCTTTTCTCTGTCGAAGATCGCGTAACCGCAATGCCTTATCGATGGATCGATGAACAGTCGACGCACGTAGGTTCTCCACTTTGGTCTCGTCCGACCAGGTTGTGGCAGACACAGCGTTGTCTACCCGTAAAGGTACCGAGAATACATCATCCCACTTCTCAAGAATCTTAGTCATAGACCGCATATGCTTAACGTGATTAGCCGCCAAGGGCATCTCAGTGATGACCTCGTCATGCATTGAGAGGATGGTATGGCCCCCGTTGCGTTGAGCATATGTATTGATATCTATTACACCCTCCTTCAATACCTTAGCGGCCGTACCTTGTATCAAATAGTTGACCGCAGCGTACGCACGGTTCCTGTCCACAGGTATCCGACGCCCGCCGTAGGTCTCGACGTACCCCGTCCTACCTGCCTTCTCGATGGTCTTGTCCATGAACTCCCGGACCCCTCGGAACCTAGCGTGGTAGTCGTCAACGAACCGGACAATCTTATCCATAGGCTCGTGGGTTATCTCATGCATCTTCTTGTAGGTAGCCCCGAAGATGAGACCGAAGTTGACCATCTTGATCATCTTCCGTACGTGTGGGAATTCCGGGTCGTCCTCCTTTACCCCGGTGAGGAGGATACCCATCTCCGTGTGCACGTCACCGCCCCGGTCTATGATGGCGCGCATCTCCTTATCTCCTGAGAACTCAACGAATAGTTTTATCTCGATTTGGGAATAGTCCTGGAGATAGAAAAGGTAATCTTCTCGTGGTATAAAGCACTTGCGGATATCGACAATGTAATGAGAACGTCGGCCTGTATCCATCGCTGGAGTTGTCTGTAGAGGTGGATTAATAATGGACCATCGACCTGTGATCGTGCCGTGTTGAAGTATATTAGGGTGGATGACCCACTGTCTTCCGTCTTTGTAGGCTCCGCGAATAAAGTTGTGAATGTAGCGATCCATCTTGACTGCCATTCTGTATCGAAGTACTTGGGTAGCGAGAGGATGATCATATTGCACCAAATGGTCCTTTGCTAGCGACGGATTGCCTTTGTCCGTCCGCGCTATCACGGCCAGACCTAGGTCGTTGAAGAGGATGTCTCCCAATTGCTTGGTCGACAGGATGTTAAACTCTTTCTTCGCTATCTTAAAGGCAGACTTCTTAAAGCTGCGCCCGTCTATTGATACCATCTTAAGGAGCCGCTTAGCCATATCCATATCGAAGCACATGCCCCGACCCTCGATGTCACGGACATGGTGCATCAGCTTCATCTCCATCCGGTAGACATCGATGAACGGATGCTTCTTTACCGCTGACTTGTAGAGGAAGAACAGCATCATGGTACGGATAGCATCCTTGCGGGCGTACTTCCTCATGATGGTCCAGGGTACGTGCCGGTAGTCGATAAGTAGTGGATCTATCTCTATCTCACCATCAAGGATGTAGTAACCTTCCTTCTTTACTGCCGCCGTGGCTGCCCTCCTAGCCCACTTGAACCAGTTGCTTACTTCTACCTCATCCTCAACGTTTTCTCCTAGTGCAGCAACGAGAGGCTTGAGACCGTGCGGTCGCCGAGGGTCAAGGCAGTAGTGCATGAGCATCGTGTCATGCCCTGTCCCTTCGATGCGGGTCCCCTCGTTGTTGAGTACCCGCTCGTCGTACTTTCGATTGTGGAATACTTTGATATAGGATTTGTTGGAAGCGATCTGACGAACTATGAAACGGCAAAGGTCTCCGGCCTTGGCAACCCCCCTGCCCTGGCAAGTTGGACAATCCTCGACAGTCCACAGCTGTCCAACACGCAACGACAACGCCGACAAACCGAGGTCACCATCTCCACGACAGACAAGGCAGGGGATTTCAATGACGGAGTCCCTGAGAGCCACGGCGTTACCATGCTCGTCACAGAGAGACCACGCGAACGCAGTGGGACTGTGCTGCGGCCCGTAGGTTTCAGTATCGATGGCTACATATTTAGCGCGCCTTACTAGCTTGCTTAACCTCCTCAGTGTAGAGGGGACAAGGCTCATACGGACTTTCTCCTCTGAGCCTATTGTCAGCCTCGTCTGGCATGATACAGGTGCCTTGGGTTTGGCACGGCGGCTGGAAGATACTGTCACTGAGTTCCCCTCCGAGGTAGATGTCGAGCTCACTTCTCATACAAGCAATGAGTGGTTGCCAATAGGAACCCTGTGCTATCCAACAGGTACGCTGCCCCATGAGTCGGGCGAACTCACGGAGGGTTATACCCATCACAAGGCGGGAGTTCACATGCATAGGAAGCACACCACGGGCTATCTCCGGGGGGACCTTATGCACGTTTACCAATGCGGCATAGGCTTCCTGACAAGCAAACATATGCTCGTTATATAACACCGAGACAGCAGGTCCTCCAACTGTCAGTGGAAAGTAGTCATCCTGTACGTAGAACTGGCTCTTGTCCACCACCCGATGTGTCTCGCAGAAGAACGCTGCCTTACGTGTCCTCACTATCTGTTCCTGGAAGGCCCTTGGAATGTCCTCCAGTCCCCACACCAGGGTTATTAGCTCCGGGATCGGTACGTGCTCCCTCATCATTTTCAAGGCATGCTTTACAAGGTCCTCCTGAGAGGGTGGGGTGTGGGCAAACTTCTCGGATCCCTGTGACTCCGTCCATTTGGGCTCTAAGTCTAACTTCATCTCGGACTGGGTCATCGGTAAACGGGAGTACCATCTGATCACCCGGCTTGGCTCCCTCGTCCAGTACCACCCGTTCCACAGGATTACTAATGGATTCTCTGGTGCGTGGAGTAATTGTGCTCGCGGGAGTGGCATGTAACAACCTCCTTAGGGTTAGCTCCGCGTTCCATGTGTTGGTATCCATCTCAAGGCACCGCTGCTCTGCGTACATGAATGCTGCATAGTTCATCAGGTCTATGCAGGAGTCCAGGTACCTGTCCCGCATCTCCTTACGAACTGGTCGGTGTCTTTCTGTGGTAGATAGCATTGACTTCATACGCAATAGCTTCCCCCATAGCTTGTCAAATATGGAGTCCATTCCAAACACCCAGTAGAGACGGACGTCAATGCTGTTGTTATACTCCTTGCTCCGCTCGTCTAGAATAGCGGTGGCCTTGTCGTATGCCTCCTGTACCCCCTGAAAGAATGCGTCGGGCTGTTTCATCGTCTACTCCTATGGTTGCCTAATGCTGCTTCGAAGTGGAAGGCTGTGTAAACCCAGAGTATAGCTATCGCTGTCCTCCGGTAGCCACGATAGCGTAGATAGTCACACGCCTTCCAGATACCATATGATATGAGCCCTCCCCATAGATACAGTTCGGCATCGTTCGGTCTGTCAGATAGTAGAGGACTGGACTCCTTACAGAAGGAGCACCTGTCCTGCAGTAGGTCGGTCGTGCGGAGGTCCGCAAATATGGACCCGGCGTAGGCTATCGACGCAGCCTGCCACGCTGTGTCTTGATCAGCGAACGAATACATTATCGAGGCAATCCAAAGTATCACCATGACTACGGTGAATACTATGAACCCTCGTGACCATACCCTTTTCATACTGTCACCCTCACTTCCTCCCACTCACCCTCGATAATACTCTTTACCTGGTGATGCATTGGCTGGAACAACTGCCAAGCTGCGTTGTCAAAGTTCTGCCAGTATGCCGTGAGCTCCGTGTCCATCATCTTAATGGCATACTGGTTACCGAGGGCTGCCTCCTTGCATAGGTAGGCAACCACCGATAGGAAGTCAGCGTAGCGTACCACCCTACCCGAGAGGTGACCGGCCTTGGCATGCTTCCATAGCTCCACATACTCATGGGCTCGGTGAGGAGCTAGCTCTGCTATGACCTTGGTGGCCTGTGACCCCGACGCATCCTTTATAGCTATGGATAGCTTCACGTCAGAGTACTTAAAGGAGCGGAGGAAGTCCCCTGTTAGGCACTCCTCTATGTCGTGGAGTAGGGCTGCCCGGATAGCCATGTCTCTCTGCTCCGTGGTCATGTGAGGGAAGGAGTCAGCGATAGCCATGGTGTAGAGGGCCACGTAGTACGAGTGCTCGGCCACCGTCTCCTTGTGAAGGACGGGTATGGTTGAGAACCGTGTGATGTGAGAGGCCCGTACCGTGGCTCCCAGTAGCATATCTTTCATATTGATCATTCTGTCTCCTTTGGTATGTCCATGCCGACATCAAGAAGTCCAGACAGGTACCCTTCCAACATACGTATGCCATTGAATATCTTATGGCACCCATGAGAGAGCATGACACTCATCTTGTCGGTGTGATCAACATACACACCTATGACAGGACGTTTCCCATAGGCGTACCCCATCTCCCATACCGTGCCCGAGTCTCGTTCATCAAGGATAGCCATCATTATAGTTGCCCCGAGGATCTGCATTGTGTTCTCGTCGAACACCTTCTTCTGCTCCTCTTGGCTAGCCTTCGGGGACAGCACTAGGAACTTGTGCGGTAGGTATATCTCAGGCGCGAACGCTGTTCCAGGCCACACCTGGGTGCGTAGTACATCGTGTACCCTATTGATACGGGTGCGTTCATCTACATTGCGGAACGGTCCGGCCAGATAGATCCTCATCGCATCCTCCTTAACAGTTCAATGAACGCCGGTTTCTTTTCGTACCAGGTGTAGTTCTTGATCAAACACTTGGCCCGCACTAGCTTTCCTACCACCTCCTTAGCGGTGTATCTATCGCAATTGAGAAAGTCGGCAACATCTGTGACTCCAACCTGCTTCGTGTCAAGCATCCCTGTGATGAAGGATCCACGATACTCTCCAAGTTCATCAAATAATAGTTGTACCTTGTCAACCTCAGGAATTTTCGTTGCGCTGTATTGAGCTTCGCTATATGATAGGTATGAAGCTGGCGGGTTATCGTAGAGACGACGGATAAAACGTACCCCCACCTCTGCGCACTCCTTAGTGACCAGTAGATTCTTCCGTGTAGAATCAGTGGAGAATACTCTCCCCGCAACGGCTGCGGCCACCCGAGCCAGCTTAATACGTATGTCCTCCACTTGGACAAGGGGAATACTAGGATGGTACGTTCGTCCAAAGAGCAGACTTTCTGCGAGAATATAATGAGTCGCATCATCTGTAAATATGACCTGAGATGGTTTACGAGTCCAGATCCACATGATGAGATCTCTAAAATCGGCTTGATGATATCGATCTTCACCGTCATCAATGCCTCTCAGCCTGTTGATGTGCTCGGGGTCGACGTCCCCACTTTGCACAATGACTACATAGTCCAGTTTCGATACGTCCTCCGATTTGCCGAACAGTTCCGGGGCAGTTTCCACACCGTACGCATAAGTGTTCACGGGTCGTCCCGTTCTTGTATTCGATAGCCAAATGATCCGGGTCCTTGCATTCGTACTCTCGGATTGGATTTTGAAAATTTCTGCGATGCCCTCGGATCTTACCCGTGTCATCTTCCCGATATCTCTTGTATCTAGTCCGGATGTCTCGTCGATAATCACCAGCCTCCCGTTGTTCCTCGGGATCAAGCCCCACGATATAGAGTAGGTGTTTTGGTGTTTCGTAATACCGCCTATCAAACCAGCGAATGAACAGTTCTCGGCGGTTGCGATTTCCCCAACCCCGTAGTACCTTGATAGCTCCGTAGATACGTAGCCCTTTCCGCATCGTGTGTCTCCTATGACCGCGATCTCGAGGTACCCTTTCTTGACCTTCTCATTGTTGAAGTAGAATTGGAGCGGCGAGTGGAAGGCGAGGTCGATTCCGACGTGCATGAGGGGTCGATGAACAATCTTTGATACTCGGTTGGCCAGGAATCGTGCAATGCTTTTAATCCTCTTTCCAATCTGTCCAGGTCTTGCTCTAAACCTCTCAAGTCTCTTAAGTATGGTACGGGTCGTCGCGTACGTGTCGAGATGAGTCTGCAACGGACGCGCAGCAGTGAATATATGTGTAGCACTCTGGTCAGATGGATGTGGAACCGTGTATCCCTCGAAAGCGTAGCTTCGGTTCGATTCGAGCCCATGGCCTATGCTGTACGCCAGCCGCGAAGTGTACGAGCCGCTCGCATCGTCGATCGGAGGAGTGACGGTGATCTCTTCGATGTTAAAGGTAGAAAGCGTCTCGATCTTGACGGAACATTGCGCCGGGATCTTTGCGATATCTCGAACTGACGTACGCGCAGTTGCGTCCTTGACCCCGATGAGACCGAGTATTCGTCGATCAGTATTTTTGAACTTGAAGGTTTTCTTACCATCCGCAGGTAGCATATGGCAGGTGGTGCAGAGTTTTCCTCGATCCATTCTACATTGGATACTGACTCGTCGCGGGGGTAGGTAGGGTGTGAGTCGCTTACCTGTAACATGAGCCTCTGTAGATATCGGACGGTAGAAAAGATCTCCCTTCGAAGCCTCATGTAGTCGGACCTGGATAGGTGCGTCATCTTTTAGTGTCTCCACCTTCTTGGTATCAGACGTGACATGTAGGTTCTCAGCCCGACGAACCAGACGATCAAAGCTAGCCGTCGTCGCTCCCTCTTGGACAATATAGTCCGTGAAATCTTTAAGAGGCTTGGTGAGAGGGAGATGTACGACCCGTATGGAACGTGCAAAGGTGCGAAGATGCTCCGCCACTTTGCTAGCTCCTTGCCTTCCAGCTTTGTCAGTGTCATAGCAAATGACTACGTCTTTTCCGGCGATGGTTTTGGAAAAGGACTCCGTCCAGCTGTTGGCTCCTGCTGTGGACGTGAGGGCGTTGTATCCATACTGCCATGCGAGTATAGTATCGAGCTCTCCTTCGAAGAGGTAAACTTCTGCATCGTCGTCGCGATACTTGTCGATAGGGTATAGAGCAGCTCCTCCAAAACCTTTGCCATAAGAGAGGACTTTGGGCTTGCGTTTAGAGTGATATCTACGGACATTGACGGGCACCGAATAGTCATTGAATACTGGGATCGTAATTCGATCGCCGTCCCAACCCAGCCGGAGTAGTTTACATGTTCCTGCATTGATACCCCTCCTCTCCGCTAGCCACGCTAGCATCTTCTTGTTTGATTGAAGTCGCTTAGCCCATGTAGAGATACGTCTGCTTGGCACGGTCGGGCCGATAGTCTTGGACCACAGCCGACGCATAGACTCCTTAAAGGATATCTTCTTGTACGCCTCGTAGAACCCTATAACGGATGAGGCCTTCGCTCCACAAGCATGGCAGAATATGGCACCGTCCCTCTCTCGGATACTCATCGAGGGGACGTCGTCCGCATGGAACGGACAGTTTACATTGATACCAGGCTTGTAGTCCTCAAAAATATCGGTGTAGAATTCCCGGATGTTAATATGTTCAAGCAGATACGTCTTCAGATCTTGACGCATGATCTCCCCGAAGGTCTAAGTGGCAGGAGGGAGCAGCCGGAGGAGGCACGACCTCGCCGGACACTTCCTTACGGACTACGACTTGGGGAGGTGCGCAGCCCCCCTGCCACGACTAGTTACTAAAGACCTTCGTCGGTGCCTTCCTCAACTTCCTTGTCCTTGTCTTTAAGCCTCTTAAGGATGATGAGGTTCTGAAACTTCCCTCTGGTTGTCAACTTGCAACGACACTTGCGGTCAAGAGCCTTCTCCAACGACTCGGGGAGGTCTTGGATACGACGGGGCGGCTTCACTTTCAGGGCCAGCAGACGACCTTTGATGGCGTTCAATCCACGCTCGGCATCCAGGCCGTCGTAAGCATAGGCCCTCTGGTTAATAGCCTTACCTTTGATGCACTTGAACTCCCAGGCAACCTGAAGCCGGGGGTTGCTTTCGTTCTTGCTCTCACCTATCTCTGCCCGACACAGCAGGAAGTCATAGGTGCCATCCTTCATGTTCTTGAAGCCTTGGTCTTGGTCTCCCTTTACATCCTTCCATGCGCCGTCGAGTTCTTTTAACTTCTTAGCGAAGGTGTTCATTATTCCTCCTCATCGGGTGTGACATCGTCAGCGGTGAGTAGCTTCATAGACTTCTGGATATCTCTCAGGCCGAAGTTCTCTCCTCCTTTGGATTGCCTATACTTGATGGACTTGGGGAACCTGAACACTTCGCGGAGTCGTCCCCCGGCTTCGATGAGTTCGCTACCAAGCATGTATATGCGCCGGGTCTCTCCGTCTGATTGAGAGTACCCAACGTATATGATCATGTCAACCTGGGATAGTAGAGCATGCCGAGCAGTTCCTGATAGCTTCGGACTAATTCTTGTAGCGTCCTTGGTGTTGCGTTTACTAATGGTACTAGTTTGACTGTGTGAGATGTATGCCACCGGGACGGGCAGATCTTCGAGTCGCACAATGGCCCGAGTGAACTCCCTCTTAAGGCGTTCCCATCCCTTACCATATTCCTCATCGGCGGGGTGTTCCATACCGTACTTCTCGCATACATACGCGAGGCATTGGTCGAACATCTTTTCAGCTGTATCGACAACGACGCCATTGTATAGACACTCCTTGTTTTCGCAGGCATTCTCTAAGAGCTCAAGGTATTCAAGGAAGTCGTCCCAACTCTTGATGTACCTCTTGTACACCGGGAGAGCTTTCAGTCCCTTCTCGAAGGCCATGTAGAAATAGCCTGCGTGCTTGAATAGGGAGGATTTCCCTATCTTCGGCGGACCGTACACAAACAGAGTGTAGGCTAGAAAGTCGACTATTGCCTTACTTGGTTTTCTCGGTAGCTTTGCCATCCGTGCCCCCTTTTAACTCTTCGTGGTGTGCGGTCTTGTTGCGGAATGCTGACATAACTGAGGGTATCTCACCGAAGGCGCAGATGTCGAAGAAGAAGCACCGACCGCGAGCGTTGCATGCTTTCCTGTTTCGGTACCAGAGGTTACGTTTTGTGGTACGTCGGATATCGCTTATGATATCTATCAACTCAGCCTTGAACGATTCGACCTGTTGACGCGTACGTGCTTGAACCTCTCGGTTAAAGTAGAACTCCGGTCGGGCTCCGTAGTCCTCGGTCACCCGTATCATGTAGGCTTTCAGGGTTTCATTCTTACGGGGACGGATGGAAGGCTTGCGGAGGTAGTTGAACACGAGCCGTGCCTTCTTGGCTATCATCAGAGGAAACTTCTCAATATAGGCGAGGAGATAGAACATCATCTGTGGAGCTAGCTCGATATCCTCCTTGAAGGTAGCGGATATCTGCGCGGTCGATTTGGTCTCGGCCAGGTAGGTATACTTATCACTCATACCTACCATATCTATCAGCCCCACCAACGTCACATCGCCGACAGTGGGCCATTTTACATCCACCTTGAACGGTGCCTCAAACTGGACGTATTTCACGTGAGACTTGCCGGCTATCTCCTTTGGGTATCGGTTGGCGTACCCTCGGATGGCCCCTATGGTAGCGTTCATCTCGATCTCTACGTTCTGGGCAGTCTCGGATACACCATCGCGCATTGCTCTAGAGTAGGCCCTTTCTATGCGACGGGTCACCTTCTCAATAGACTGACCTAGATACAGCCGTTCAATTGCCTTGTGGATGATACCGCCCGTGACTAGGCGGATCGATGTAGCGGCGGGTTTAATACCGAAGCCGTTCTTTAGATAGGCTAGTCGATACTTTTCTTTGCACTCAGCAAACGTGGTGATAGAAGACTGGGTATACTGCTCCATATCGTGCCCCCTTTTGTGCTTCCATTATCGCAAAAAACTCGGCCCGTGTCAAGACCTTTTTTCACCGACTACCCGTCTAAATATATGTCCATAGACGATTCTTTTGACCTTAGATTTTTTCGCCTTCAACGCTTCCAACAGATACTCGTCGATAGTGTCCGGGATGATGAGATCAGTATAGTGTATACGGCTGAACCCCTCGCTGCCTATGCGGTGCGTCCTCTTCATAGATTGGAATCGTTGCCGGCCACTGTCGGGCCTTGAGAAGTAGATGACCCTATCGCTAGCTGTTAGTGTGATAGCTTCCCCGCCCGCCTTTACCTGACCTAAGAATACGGGGCACCCGTCCGGGTCTTGAAATGTTTTGACTACCTGTTCTCGTTGGTTTTTAGTTAACCCTCCCTGGTATATTACGTGACCGATAGATTCGTGCCGGAGCATGTCGCTAATGCGTTTTATCTCGCGCCTGTACACACACCACACTACAGCCTTGTGCGCTCGTATCATGGGACCTAACAGGTCAATGAGCTCGGTATACTTCATGCATGGGAAGTCATGCATCTTACCTTGGTCGTCCTTAAGGAACCCGGAAAGTACCTGCCGCATCTTACCGAATTTTACCATGGCCCACTGGGTATCTATTAGCTCACGGTCACCGTAGGTGGCTTGGAACTCATCGCGTAGCTGCTCGTAGAATCTCTTCTGGAGTCGTGCCATATCGACGTAGTGGCGGGACCATGTACGGGGAGGGAGGTCCATCTGGGACTCGTTCATGACCGGACCTGTACTGCGGATAGCCTCGTTGATGCGGATCTCTGCTGCGGGTGTCGGCTCCCAGTTCCAGCCCATTGCAT
>SDBT01006280.1_pt1 | contig 19769 bp, 26 predicted proteins | sample 2277101 | NCBI WGS metagenome assembly SDBT01 (sample SAMN10404973, study PRJNA504765) | marine sediment metagenome | isolation source: marine sediment core GS10_PC15, 103 cmbsf | place: Arctic Ocean: Southern Knipovich Ridge | collected 2010 | reverse complement strand
ACAACAAACACACAACACAACAAAGCAATATGCACACACGCAGAAGACAGCAAATACGTTGAGGTTTTACCACGAAACACACTCAATGTGTTACAATATACTATATACATCAATACATTCCCTCTCATTTGTTGAGGTTGATACGCTTATACATGATAGAGTGAATGATGTTAACGTGTTGATTACATTGGTTAGATGGATCAGGTTGGAGAGTGTACCTCATAACAACCTCATATGTGTCACTAATCCACGTTAATACGTCAAAACTTCTATATAAGTCACACAATGCACGGCCAGGGTGCAATTACCATCAACAAATAGAAATAGGAGAGCGTTAACTCTCCTATCTCCATGTTATGTGTTAGATGGTGTCGGTGTTGACGTTGAGCTTACGAACGCTGTTGAAGACGCCATGCTGTACGAACATACGCATGATACCGTATGGGCGCTCCTTGCCACTCTCGATCTCGATGGCGAGTGAGTCGAAGTACTCAACGAATACCTTAGCGATCTTCTTCGTCTCGTGTATGTTGTTGAACGTCTTGCGACGTTGGTACTCATTGCTCCAACCAGGCGATGTGACGCTGTACGTTGTGCGGTTCATACCGAAGTGTACGATGCTGACGACTGGACGTACGATCTTGCTGCCAAGTTCCATGATGTAACTCCATTGTTAGATGTTATATACACTCACTAACTTAATACACCCAACACCAAAGCTATTGCTCACCGTTAGTGCCACCCGCTCACTTACTTTGTTGATGAAACTCCCCCGCCTTTAAAAAAGAGGCGCTGTTTACAGTTGGGAGCTAGCAAGTAGTGAGATCTACTCTCCCCCACTCTTTCAAAACACCCTCTATCGAATGAGCACACACATCGTGATAGAAATTTGGATCAGGCTCAGGCGACTTCGGGCAACTGCGTTGCCCGTATATGAAAAGGCAAATGAAGTGTAGACATGGATTGTGAAATGTGATATAAGCTATTCAGCGATTCCAGCAACCCTAAGAGAGGAAAATGCTGGCTCGAAATACAGGGGGCTGCACACATTGGAGAATGCAACGCGTAGCACATTTACATATACATAGCAAACTAGCCACTGACAAAACAGCCTATAGGAGATAAGAGTTATGGCTACTAGCGCAGAATTCTGGCAAGCTGGATTTAGTCCTGGCGAAACTAATGGAACTTACGAGTTCCTCAACGGACGTTCCCCCAACAGATATCATTTAATGCGCCTCATGCGTAAACGTGGCATGAGGCCGTATGCTGAAATCCTAGCTACCCTTTTAGGGGATGCTACTCCTGCTTCAGAGGCTAGTGTTCTCACTAGCCAGGTAACTGCTGCTGCTGATACCACAGCAAACCTTCAAGGTGGTGTTCGAGCAGTTGCAGGAAGACAGGCGGTAGGTCTAACCCTTGACAGTGATAAAGATGATGCCTCAGCTAACACAGCAAGGAATGTTGCCGCTGCTGATGTTACTGCCATGCTAGAAGACTTTCATATTGGTGATGATACCGCTGGACACGGTGACAGACATATGAGAGCGCCTTCTAATGCCAGTGGTGTTGTTTCCTATCCAGTTGACGCCGCAGGTAATGGTGGTGGTGGTAAGCAAGATGCAGGGAGGTAGTCATGACGATACATATATTACGTAATGTATCTAAACCTGCTCCTGCCCCTGCAAAGCCAGCCTCACCGTTGGAAGCAGAAATAAGGAAGCAACAGACGAAGAAGAAGGTTAGGGGATAGGCTATGGCTACTATCAACCCCGCAAACCTTGCAGAAGACTTTACTAGTTTGTTCCCTGGTGCTGGCGGGGCGTTACTTAAAGGTTCCGGCCTTGCTGATAGGCTTGCCAATGATATTGCAGGACAACAAGCTGCGGTAAGGCCCAATCCAGTACCTACTCGTGGAATAGATGGTCCTCCTGCTGTTAACCCTGGGATTCAAAATACTCCCGCACCATCACCACAACTAAATAGCAATCCACCAGTTCCTTCAACCCCTGCTGCACAAGAACCTATCCAACAAGCGCAAGCTGCTGTAGGAGGTTTCCCGCAACTCTTTAGTCCTGCTGCTGGAAGTTTAGTTTCAGGAAGTGGATTGTTAAGTGAACTCAGGAAGCGACTAAAACCACAGAACCGTACATTCTAATGCTTCCTCAAGGTATAGAACCCTTAGTACTAGCTGACGGCACGGTGATTAATCCTGTCGATGGCACAATTGTCATTGATGAGGCATTAGTCGAAGTTCCTAATACGGAACAAATCAAGAGGGAGATTGTTGCTTCTCGAAAGAGGATCAGTGATCTCCCTGTTCCGCCCGCACAAATGAATACAATTAGTGTGATCATCTCGTATTCGTTATTCGGTATAAACGACGAAGATATATCAACAACTTTATTCATTCCATTAGAGCAAGTTACCGCAATCAAGAAATCTGATTCATACGTTAACTTGCAAGAACAATTCCTAAAAACTATCTTAGAGTCCGACTTATCATCTGTGCGAGGTATGTTCGTACAGAAGAGTAAGCTTGCGGCTGATAGGATGTTTAGTTTATTGAATAGTAATAACGAAGCTACACAGATTGTAGCTGCTAAAGACGTATTAGACCGTGCTGGACATCGCCCTGTTGACGTGATAGAACATCGTCACAAGATGGAAGGTGGACTTACTATTGAATACGTAGAGAAGAAAGACGATGTTCCTATGATAGACGTAACTCCAAAGGAGATGTAAATGGCCTCGGTAAGAGATTTAAGTGGTAATACTCCTGAGTCAGATAGTGACCAAGCTCTCGCTGGTAGCTACGATCTCCAGGCTGTAGACTATAAGGGAACTCAACATCTGATAACTTCTAGTACCACTTCACAACAGACCGCTAAATTCTCTAGGCAGTGCAGGTCAATAAGGATCGCCCCACAAGGGGACATTCACCATGAAATAGGTACTAACCCCACTGCAACTACTAGTAGCCCGTATCTAGCAGATAATGGTGTCGAGTATGTCCCTGTAGGGCTTAATGATAGGTTGGCAATCCTTCGGGTCTCCGCAGATCAACCTGTTACTATAACGGAGGACAAGTCATGATGTCACCTCCTAGTTCTAATGAGTTCGCTCATCTCGTTGATTTTGTGACTCTGTTGGCCGACCCAAAGTTGTTGTCTAAACACGTCAAGGAGTTCAATCTGGCTCAACTTAGTTATCAAGAGGCGAAGAATAAATACGACGACGCTGTTAAGATTGCTGCGACTGTTGAAAAAGCTGAGGCCATGAAAGAAGCCAACGAAGCGGAAGCTTCTCGTCTGAAAGTTCTTGATAGGTCTATACAAAACAAAGAAGAGTCCATTGAAAAGGTACTTGCGAAAAAGGATCATGACTTCAATAGAGAGATAGCAAGAGCTAGAGAAAAATTCAAAGCAGAGCAAGATGAATTCAATCATACAGTAACTACCACCAACACCAAATTCGATATACAGAATGAAGACCTGAGCAAGCGTGAATCAGAACTTGCTAACGAACTGGCCGATCTTGAGAAGGAAAAGAGACTCTTTGAGGGTAAAAGGTCACGTGTCGAGCAAGCTTACGAAGCAGCGTAAATAGAAAGGACTAACTATGTCAGACTTTCATGTTGAAGGTACACAAACGGTAATCGCTACGCCTGATACCACCATTACCTTAGAAATTGCATCAAGTACTCGCTTCAGGATTTATGAGTTCACAAGTGGCTTTACACTTGCCTCTCCTGAAGATAACTTGCTCACTGTAACAGCAGGACGATTTGTAACGGCGGATGGTACTGGAGCACAAACGAGGGCACCGAATCCCCTTGACCCGGCTGACGCTGCTGCTATTACTACCTCTCAACAGAACCACACTACCGAACCTACTACCTATACTACCGATGAAGAAGTACATGTTATCGCCCAACACATGCGAGCGACTTACCGTTGGGTTGCAACTCCCGGCAGAGAGATTGTCTCTAGTGTCACAGCGTCTACTGGCATTGGATTCTTTGCTGTCCATGCCTCTTCAACACCAGAGCATGTCCTAAGCTTGTACTTCTCTGAGTAAGATGCGTAAACCACAAGGACTAGGAACTGTCTCGGGTGATCTTCCTAATGCTGCACCAACCATAATTGAAGAAGGGAGACGACATAAGGAAGTAGAGATTGATACTGTCACCTGCTTTCATTGTTGTCGTGTCTATCACGTCACCCCAAATACAGACGCAGCGGATTTGGGAGGATTATGTAAACAGTGTATGCAACTTATCTGCTCAAGATGTGTCGATAAAGGTGTATGTACTCCTTGGGAGAAGAGGCTGGATGAAGAATTAAGCCGTCAAGCCGCAAGACGCTCCTACGGTATATAGGGAGGTTACATATGCTCGATATCGTTGTCTTGTTCATGCGGGTTACTAATCGAACTTGGCCCGTCGATAACATCGTTGATGTTTTCCCCATCGACAAAGACCCCGGACCTGGGGCTGCAATCAATCCTAAGCACGCCATTATGGTGATACGGAATGTTCCGGTGGATAGTTTCGCCAGGGTTAAAGAACTTCTCACCCAAATTAATTTACTCGACGATAACGACCCGTTGATCGAACTTGATAAGCGCCGCTGGTTTTTCAGGCGCGTTGATCTAGCTGCGAAAGACCGTAACGCTATAAGAAATCAAGGCCGTCTGGACATAGACTGGGCCGATATCAAGCCCGTCTGTATCAGGAAGCAGCAAGGCGTAACCGACTCGCGCCCGATTAGTGATACCGATGTAGCTGTGGTTGACTGATGGCCGCTGTTGAACGCTTCGTTGATATGGAAGTTGAAAGCGCGGGGGGCAACGGAACCACTCGCGTACACGATACTGGTGATGCTAATCGCGCTTACTCCTCCCTCTCGGCTTGGGAGAGCGCCGAGCAAACCAATCTCGTAACTGATACCGACACGCATCGCGTTCGTTGTGCCGGGTCAACGGCGGATACGACATTAGTGCAGTTAATTGGTTGGACTCCCAATGCCAGTTTCTTTATCACAATTCAGGGTGATGACGCCGCGCCGGATGACGACGGCTTTAATGATACTAATAAGGTTTGGTCTACGAGCCATTACCGAATGGAAGTATCTGCGTCTTTTCAGTGCCTACGGATTATTGAACCCTTCACCGTCGTAGACGGTATTCAATTCCAAAATACTAAAAATAGTGGCTCCGCCCTATGTGTTGAGACTATATCAGAAGATATAATAGTTAAAAATTGTCGTGTCACGGGTGCTAATGTTACCAAAAGAGGAGGCATCGTGGGGTCTTCCAGCACCGCTGGTGTATCTCATAACATTTTCAACAACATAGTGTTTGATTGCGCTGGGCCTGGGATGTTGATAATGGCGTCAGGGTCGGCGGTGCGGACACTCGATGTTTATAACAATACTATTTTTGATTGTACGAACGGAATAGAAGTTGATGTAGATAACGTTGCTTTAACCTATAATTTCTTCAACAACGCTTTATTTAACAATACCACCGATATATTGGTATTGGAGGTTAATGCCACCGTCAACCACGATTGGAACGCTGGAGAGGACGCACCGCCGACAGACGAGACAAACGGCGTAACCATCGGCACCCTGACGGACGCGATGACAACGCCGGGCGGAACGATGAAGGATCGCGTTGTCCAGGTCAAGGACAGCAGTTCTTCTCTATTCAAGGCATCTGACCTTACCAACGCTGATGAATCGGATGTCCCGACTGTCGATATTGTAGGCAACACGCGAAATACGGCGCTAGGCACCAGCACTTCGATAGGGGCGTGGGCAAATATTGACGAAGCGGCAGCGGCGGCTGATCCATCGGAGGATAATATCTTATTCACTCCCGGACAGCACCAGCCAATAATCAAGCGAACTGAAATGATTGGTTACTAATGGTTGACCATGTACAATATCCTATTTGGGCAGCTATTGACCCAACAACACTCGATGCTCCAACAAGAGATGAACTTCAGTGGTATCTAAACTTTAGTCTCCCTGTTCCTCGTAAGATTAGGGCGGAAGAAGGTTGGTTCACAATTGATCCAATTACGCCTCCCGATCCAGTAGTTGTTACACTGGATGAATACCAACCACTATCAATACCTGTTGTCTTACCTACTCCAGCCTCTATTGGATGGTTTACAATTGACGCTGAAACTTTAGGAGCACCTCTCAGCGACAAGATTGAATGGTATCAAGATTTCAGCGTTCCAGTTCCTTTAGCACTTCAAGCATACCCTGGCACTTCAGTTATTGACCCTGAAACTCTAAGTGAACCAACTCGCGACGAAATACAATGGTATCAAGAGTTTAGTACTTTTATTCCTTTAGCTCGTCAAGCCTACGAAGGCACTATAACTTCGGACCCAGAGACACTCAATGATCCACTTGATGATAAGATAGGATGGTTCCAACCATTTAGTACCCCACTACATATTGTTGCCAAGGTTATCGAAGCAGGAAACATCTTTGTTGATGAGCTTGCTGTTGTAGATGATAAGTCCTTTGAGTGGTTTGCTCCATTATCTGAGCCAGTCCTTCCAACTCCATTATACCAATCTACAGAAGCAGCGGTTATAGACCCTGAGACATTATCTGATATAACACGAGACGAGCTTCAATGGTTTATGTCATTCAGTTTACCAGTTCTTAGACCTATGCAAGCTGTAGAGTCCGCTTCTACTTTCTTCATTGAAGGAGATGATCCACCGCCACCAATTCCATCACTCACTAGGAGGGTCTGGCGCGAAGGAACTGCTCGCTCAGGTGGGTTATTGACAAAGGTTTAGATATGCTAGAAGATGTAGACATTCAGTTAAGACTTAGAAGTAAGAAGGATATTAAGACACAGGCCAAGAAGCATGGCCTTCCAGCGAACACAGCTGCATTCGCTTACTTCTCAAAGCGATTTAACATAATAGTGATCTCTGATCCACCCGAACCGCCTCCTATTAGTAGAGGATGGGAGTGGGCTATGTATCAAAGAGACATGTGGGTTTGGGCACGTCTTATGGCCCATGAGATTAGGCATGTCAGAGAAGGGCACTTCCACGACTAATGGCAACTTTTAAACTACAGCGTGATAGCCTACAGGATAGGTTTCTACATTCTAGATCTAAGATACAGCTCTATGGTGGAGGATTCGCTAATGGAAAAACTTCTGGTGCATGTATCAAGGCTATACAGATTGCGAAGGACTACCCCGGCTCTAATGGTCTTATGGCTCGTAGTACTTATCCTAAGCTTAACGATACTCTTCGCAAGGAGTTTATAAAATGGATACCGATGGATTGGATAGACAGCTTTCCAAAGAGTGCGAATGCGAGCAACACATGCACGTTGAAGAATGGCACTACTATCAATTTCCGGTACATAGCTCAACAAGGGAAACTCGGAAACGAGGCTACTACGTCCAACTTACTGTCAGCAACATACGACTGGATTGTAGTGGATCAGATGGAAGACCCAGAGATTGTCCACAAGGATTTCTTAGACTTGTTGGGCCGACTTCGGGGCATGACTCGATATGAAGGTGGCGATGACTCTATGCCTGACACTGGCCCTCGCTGGTTCATTCTAACTACCAATCCAACACGTAATTGGGTGTATCGTAAGCTAGTTAAACCAATTCACGACCTGATGGATACCGATCCAGATACAGGAATAATGAAGAAGCCAGTGGTGAATGATGACTTGCTTTGTGAAACCGATAGTGATGGAAGAATGTTGTTTAACGATGAGAGACTTCCCGTCCCTATCATCGAAATCTATGAAGGCTCTACCTATGAGAACAAGGATAATCTGGAGCCTGATTTCATCGCAACACTTGAGAGTTCCTATAAAGGACAGATGCGTTCTCGTTTCTTGGAGGGGAAGTGGGCTAGTTATGAGGGACTAGTCTATCCAGCATTTGATGAGGCAGTACACGTAATGTCTCACCACGCAATACATAATTATTATAAGCAACTCAGCATGAAAACTGAGAAAGTCGTTATTATTGAGGGCTATGATTATGGTCTTGCTGTCCCCTTTTGTTATATTATGGGTTTTTGCGACAATTTTGGTAATGTTTTCCTTATGGATGGAGCATATGAGAAAGAACTTCCCATTGATAACCATATTAGCCATATTAAATCTATTCGTAGTGACTATGATGTGGGCGATGGCTCGATGATCCTTGCCGATCCTGACATCTTTAGGCGTAAGACCGCTGGTAAGAAGTTAGTAGGTAAGGCTATTAGTGAGATGCTATTAGATGATGGTATCGTGTGTACTAGAGGTAACAATGATATTTCGAATGGAATAGTTAAAGTCAATCAATATCTTATCCCCCAGAGGAACCACCAGAACCCCATTACGGGTGAGTACGGTATGCCTTATATGTATGTATCAGATAAGTTGGACTGGTGGATCAATGAGATAAATGATTACTACTGGAAGAAAAACCCTATGGGCGAACAGATGGATAAGCCTATGGACAAAGACGATCACGCAATGGATACCACCAAGTACATGCTAACTAACCGTCCTAATATATCCAAGCTAACAGTTAGAGCTAATCCTAAAGAAGTAGGATGGAGGAAGTGGGGAGAACGAGACTTACAGGAACAGCGTAAGAGTATTCGTTATGGCTAATCCAAGGCTGTTACAAGCTATTATCAATAGGTTTAGCAAAGGTAGTGGAGATAGCTCTAAGCTATCAGGGCTAAGTGAGGTAATACCTGAGCCAGCTACTAAGCCTGTACCACCGAAAGGCTCTGTTGGTCCTGGCCCAGAATTTGAACATGTAGAAGATGTAATTCCTGGGAGACTAACTAAGGAGGAAACACGAAAGCCAAACCAATTCCAAGAAGCTTTCAGAGAAGAGATAGAGCTTGACCCAACAAAACCCAGACCTAGTACATTCGATTTACGTCCAAAAGTCTTTGAGGATGTTCCTCCAATACAACCAGACATAGGTGGTCCACGTCCACAACGTCCTACTACTGCTATAGAGTTACGAGGTAGAGATGCTAGAGTAGAAGCTAGAGGAACTAATCCTCCATCCGAGGTAGATGAGGCAGCGAATAAGGTATTTGATCAGATACAGGACTTAGAGGATGCCTTATCTCTCCCTCCATCTTCTTCACAGGCGGATAGAAAAGCTCTAGGTGCCTCAAAGAAGCTATTACAGAATTTCAAACGTGAAGCTTCACAGACAGCGGCAGAAGCAAGAAAAACAAACAACCCTGCCCTGTTACAAGCTATACTAGATAGGCTAACAAAATGACAGATGAATCAATCCCCACGGACGTTGATGCTAATATCAATGAGTCCCTTGGTGAAAATGCACCTAAGAAGCGTTCTCGTAAGAAAGTAGGACCATCTTATCAAGTGATAGGTGACAGTAAAATTCCTGTCTCTAAAGCTACTGGTAAGGTGTGGAAGTCTCGTGTGTCTCAGGCTAGAAAACATACAGAGAAGGTTGCAGAGGCATGGGCAGAGGCTATACGCTACTTTGAGAACGATCAGTTAGGACATAGAGTAGCTAAAGGGAACTCAGCTGGTGTTGCATCTGGTAATGTAATAGGCAATCAGCGTTTGAACTCTAACATCACGGAGACAGAGAATGTTGTCTTTGCTAACGTCACGACAATGGTGCCAGCGTTGTACGCTAGAAATCCAGAGGCAGAGTTTACGTCAAATGTTGAAAGTAAGAAGAGGCTTGCTACTATTACAGAGAGACTTGTCAATGTCATTGGAGGTCAGAAAGCTTCGCCGGGAATTAACCTTAAGCCGAAAGCGAAGCGGTGTGTAGTCACTTGCCTTCTTACTAACCGTGCATGGATTAAGATTGGTTGGATTACCAGATCGGAGAGTAGTGAACAAGCACTAACTGACTTAGCGAAACTAGCTCAAGAGCTAGAGAAAGCTAAGACTCCTAAGAAGATCATTGAGATCGAAGGTAAGTTACAGGCTCTTGAAGAGAGTATAGACGTTCTTCAACCCTCCGGTCCATTCGCTATGGTTAAGTCTCCCTTTGACATTATGGTAGACCCTAACGCTAAGGAGATTGACTTATCAGATGCTAATTGGGTGATCGAACGGGATATGATCCCAACTGAATTCATCCTTGCTAAGTACGCAAAGCGTAAAGGCAAGACAGATGAGTTTGCTTCTATCTACGCACCTACGCATATTATGAAGCTACAAGTAGATGGTGATGATCCAAGTAGCACTAACAATAGCATGGACAACTTTAGTCTCTTTGACCAAGAGAAAGACACAGCTAAGTCATTTGGTTTCAATGACGATGTATCGTTTGACAAAGCCAAGATGACGGAAGTGTTCAAGATATGGGATAAGGTTACACGTCGTATGCTTATGTTCAACAGTAAGGATTGGACATGGCCTATTTGGGTATGGGATGATCCTTTGCAGCTAGATACCTTCTTCCCATACTATCCACTGACCTTCTTTGAAAGTCCTAAAGGACCACTCACTAAGGGTGAGGTTACATATTACCTAGACCAGCAAGACGCAATCAATGAGATTACAGATGAAAAGCGTAGAGCTAGAGCTTGGGCTAGGCGTAATGTCTTCTTCAACCAGAACGTCATAGATGCAGAAGATGTTACCAAAGTAATCAACGGCCCTGATGGGACGGCTAGAGGATTGAACATCCCTCTAGAGACTAAGCTTTCAGATGTAATTGGTACTGTCCCTGTTCCCTCTCTCCAATTTGAGTCCATCTTCGATAAAGAAGATGTATACAGAGCTATTGATCGTATCTCTTCTGTAGGTACTGTACTACGTGGAGAGCAATTCAAAACCAATACAAATAAGGCAGCTGTACAAGCTAACTCACAAGCTGCTAATATGCGTGTTGATGAGAAAGGCGATCAAATAGAGGACTGGATTGGAGCTATCTACTGGGGCATTGCCCAATTGTGCTTGCTGAATATGCCTGTAGAGGATGTGGTTAAGCTCATTGGCGAAGAAGCACAAGAAGTTTGGGAGAACTTATCTAAGGATGAGATCTCAGACCTTTCGCAGAAGGTTGTTGGTGGCTCCACTAAGAAACCAACAAGTGCTGCTAAGAAGGAAGAAGCGTTGGAGTTTGGACAGGTACTAGGACAGTTTGTTAATGCCGCTCCTGGTCCTGTGTTGAAGCTCATGCTTCAAGTTATGGAGAAGGCATTTGATGAAGTCACCTTACGTGAAGAGGATTTCCAAGAACTACAACAGGCTATTGAACAACAAGCTGGTGGAGAGAAACCTCCACAAGAAGGACAGCCCGGTGGACAGAATGATATCTCTACTGCAAGTCCAGAACAGTTAAAGCAAGTTCTAGCAAAGTTACCTCCTGAGTTGAAGCAACAGGTACAGAGTGCTATCAAATCAGGAGTTTCACCGGAGCAAGCCTTGAAGAGTGTTATGCAACAGGCACAACAGTCGCAAGGACAAGGACAAGCTCCTGCACAACTTCAATAAGGGGATGTTATTATGAATAAGTCCAATCGCGTAAAAGACTTTTTTCTTAAGCTTTGGTATGATGAGCGTGGGAGCATTGGTAGTGAAGATGCTCCACTTAGTACAGATGAATCTATACTCCAAGATATAGGAGAGATTGATGAACCGGGTACAGGCGAAAGTCCTCCGGGCGAAAGTCCGGGAACGACAACGGACCCTGCAACAACTCCACTTACGCCCGGTAGTGAACAAGGTGCTGTCAAGGGCGATGCAACTAAGCAACAAAAACAAGTTAGTAGTCCCCAAGACCTAGTAGACAAAGATGGAAACATCGTTGCTACAGGTGGCAAGGAACGTCGTTTCTATGAGACAGCACAACGTGAACGATCTCGTGCTGACGGACTTGCAAGGGAAGTAGAAACCCTTAAGACACAAGTAGAAGCAGTTAACAACGCTGGTACGTTGGGCACACAGTATGCCCTTACGCCAGAGGAACTAACTACTGGCGCTCAGATCATTGCAGCGTACAAGAAAAATCCTGTAGAAACCATACAATATATGTTGACACAAGCCCAAGCTCAGGGGCATAATGTGGAGGCAATTAGTGGCGGCGGTGTAGACATGGCCGCGTTCCAGCAGTTATTGGATACAAAACTTCAACCATTACTTGCCGAACAGACACAGAGAGTTGACACACAAGCGGCGAATGATAAAGCATTAGAGATTTATAACAACTTTAATACTCAGTACCCTGATGCTGCCATTCACGAGAATTCTCTGGCCCGACTTCTGAATCAAGAGCCTAACTTATCTCCAGAGGCCGCGTATTTCAAACTCCAAGCTTACTACGCGCAGCGTGGTTTAGATTGGACGAAATCCCTAGAGCAGCTACAAAAAGAACAAAAGATAGTTGCCCCTGGTGTTAATACGCAGCAAGCGTTACCCGAAGGTGGTGTAACAACTCCCGTTACAGACACCGATGAGGTAGCAGATGTCAATGCTTCTACTGGTGACATTGTAAAAGATGCCATGAGAGAAGCCGGTATTGAGATAAGTTAGGAGTAGCTATGGCCTCTTCCCCTATTGCTACTGTCCTCAACTCCACACTAACGAAATCGCGTAAGAAGCTCATTCTTGCTTCTATTAAGTCCAATGCTCTTATGGCTTGGGCTTTTGCGACTAATCGTGTGGAATTTGAAGACGGTGGACATGAAATCACCAATCCACTCACATTAGGTCGTAACCCTAATATCACTTCCTACGAGTATTACGATGAGCAACCAATCGCTCAGACTAATGAGTTTGATACCGTTACTTATAACTGGGCGCGTGTTGCGGGTTCGGTTGTGATCTCGGATCAAGAGGAAGATGAGAACAAGGGTGCGGCTCAGATCTTTAAACTGATGAAGGCGAAGATTGATGTCCTCGAAGAGAGTATCAAGGAGAAGTTCTCTGAGTATCTCTATGCTTCTGGGGCTGGTACTGATCCCCAAGGGCTTACACTTCTTATTCCTGATGATCCTACTACTGGTACTGTTGGGAATATTAACCGTGCTACTGAGTCTCAGTGGCGTACTTCCGCCTACGACTTCAACGGCAACTTAGATAGTACTAACATCGAAGAAGCCTTTGATGACATTTTGATGGATGTAACGCTTAAAGGCGAGAAGCCAGATGTTATCCTATCTGGCCGTAACATCTACAGGCACTACCGTACTGCGGTACGTGATAAGATCATCATTAACTTGTCTGAATCTAACTCAGGTAAGAAGATGATGGACTTGGGTTTCTCTGGTGTTAAGCATCAGAACATCCCAATGATGTACGACGAAGATTGTCCTGTTAATAAAGCGTTCTTCATTAACAGTAAGTACCTCCGCTTGCATATCCTCCGTCATGTTAATATGAAGATCAAAGAGTTAGTCGCCCCTTGGACGATTGACGCTCATGGTCGTCGTATTGTCTGGCAAGGACAGTGGTGCCTTTGGAAAGCTTTCCGTACACATGCCGTTCTTATCAACAGTTAAACACTCTAAGAGGTAAGGGGATGAATGAACAACGTAACGTGAAGCCTAAGTTTGAGGTTCACAAGTTGGAAGGAAAGGCAATTCGTAGAATTGCTAAACCTAAGATCGACCCGAAGAGAAAGGATAAGGATGGTAATCCTGTCCTTCTCGGAGGCTTTGACTACGAGAATAAAGAAGTCGATGCTGGTTGGATGGTTTACTTTCCTAGTGGCTCCTCTATTCGTATATGGACTCAAGAAGAAATGGAACGACAAGGTTTCTTACGACCCGCTCCTTTGGTGGATATGGAAACTGGTGATACAGTTGCCCCAGAGGACAGAGTTAGTTTAAAGGAACACTCTGAACGTAAGACACACCGTACCAAATCTTCTAAGGTCGCACAGATTTAACTATGGAGAAAGCTTATGTCTAAAGTAGCGCAGGACAACTTTCCGCGTAGTATCAATCAGTTTGTTCCTCTTATGGAATTTGCTGCTGACGTGGTAGACGGTAAACACTTTATCAATCTTGGAGCGCCTTCTACAGCCGATCCTAATGGTATCCTTGCCCAAGCTAGTAATACGGATTCCGCTACTAGCTTCACAAGCGCCGATTGGGCTACCACTTTCGATGGTAGTTCTACTCATGTTGGTGAAACTGTTGCAGGATCACTTAACGCCAAGTATGGCCGTTGCCTTACCATTGTATCCTCAGCGGGTGCGGATCACGTAGTCACTATTACTGGCCGTGACTATCTAGGCCAGCTAATGAGTGAAGTACTTACTATCGTGAACACCGTTACTGTCTTTGGTAAGAAGGCATTTAAGTATGTTGACACTGTAGCAGTTGCAACTGGTGCTGCTAGTGATACCTTCGATCTTGGATGGGGTGATCGACTTGGGCTTCCTTACAAGGCAGAGAAGTTACTGAATTATACAGAGGATGATGTTTCATTCCCTGTTGATCCGGTAGAAGTGCCTCTGTTTGTCGATGATGTTGCTTACGCAGCTGGTGTAGACGTTTTCTCTCCCTCGCCTATTGCTGGACAGATCACTGGCTACCAATCGGTAATGCAGGTTGCTGCTGGTGGTGCCAATAACGTCAACACTGTCTTTGTTGGCGCATCTGCTGTAGATGTCGTTGGGTTGACTATCACTCATGTTAACCCTACTGCTGTTGGTGTTGCAGATAGCGACATTGTTACCACAGACGACGATCAAGCTACTAGTCGTGTTGATAAGTTTGAGGCTATGGGTATCTCAGGCGATGGTGGTGGAACGGGCGAAGTAAATTACTTAGTTACCGTTGAACCTTTAACCTTTATCGCTGGCCCGGATACTGATCCACAAACTACTACTACAACTGATCCTCGCGGGACAATCCTTGTTACTACTCCCTGCGATGCATCTATCGAGTATGAAATTGCATATACGGTAGATACCAGCAATCTTCATGGCGTCGTACAAGTTTAACGCCTAGAGGATAGGGCGGGGTGGTTTGTCCTCCCCTTCACTGCCCCGCCCACTCCTATTATGAGCAATACATTAGCACAATTAGTTGCTAGAACCGCTGATCGGCTATCAATGGTAGCTGGTGCTGGCGTACAAATCTATGCAGAGAATCGCATAGCGGAAATGATCCAGCATAAATTTGATGTACTATTTGAAGAACGCTTCTGGCCCCAGTTCAATACTTGGGTCATTTGGACGTTAGACGGTACTCTCGGTGTTGTCACTGATGATTTAACAGACAAGGTTAAACGTTTTGTAGATGTTAGAGTTATCTTTCCTGCAAACTCCAATGCAGCGTTAACGAAGATCTCCGCATTGACACAAAATCCATTCGTTTTATCAGGTAGTACTCCTATTCATTATGATGCACTAGGACCAAATGATAGCAATAAGACTCAAAAGGTATTCTTCATCTGGCCTAAGACCTCTACAGGAGATATTGTAGCTCAGTATCGTACTAAGCCAGAGACATTCACAGCTAATGATGTAGTTGACTTTGACGATCAAGCCCTCATCCTTGGAGCTACATTCGATTACCTAGAAGATGATGGAACTAACCCTAATGCTACAACAAAGTTCCAGACCTTATTCGAGTCAAGAGTAGAACAACTAACGCGCTCCCTTGACAAAGATCCAATTAGTCTCGATCCTGCTAGTTCTAGGCCAGAGACATTCAGCTTCACAGCGTTGCCATAATGCCCGGCCCTCTCATAACCGCTAGAGACAATCAAGTAAGCCGCAAGGCATTACTACTTGATGCTACTATCAGGGACTTCTCTGGTGGCTGGAACGTTATTGACAACGACTTGAACCTTGATACCAAGTTCTCTAAGGTACTAGAGAACATACAACGTGGTATTGATGGATCGAACTCTATCCGTCCTGGTACTGAGTTATTCGCTGAGACTAACGTATATCTAGATGAAATTATCAATTGTGAATACTACAACAACCACATCATCGCTGTAGGTGGCAATGGTCAGATAGTCAAGATTGACTCAATTGGCACGGTTACACAGATTTGGTCTGATGACTGGGCAGATAACTTACCTGGAAATCCTAGTGGTTGGAGTACTACCGTATTTGCCTCATTTGCCATATTCAATGGCGATTTAATCATTTGTAACGGTGTGAATAAGCCTGTTATTGTTAATGCATCTTTAGCTGCTGTATATCTAAACGATCTGGCTACTGGCTCGAATTCTAATACTCCTATTGCTCGGTTCGTTGTAGCGCATGGACGTTACCTCGTTATGGCTGGTAGTCTAACCGATGGTGAGGAAGATCGCCTATTCATATCGGCTACGGATGTAAGTGGTACATGGCTTAATGATCCTGCACCTAATGATGCTCTTAACGTAGACCTTGGTTCTCGTGTTCCCAGTGGGTCTAATGTCATTAAGGGACTTGGGCGCTTCCGTGATAAGTTGATGGTGATGTTTGAGAATGCTGTGTTGCCAGGGACTATCGGCACGTTCTCTGACTCCATCTTTGACTCTAACGGAGCACTAGTTACCGCTGGAGTACACACTCCTGTATTTGATGATGCCTTAGAGAACATTGGAGCTATATCACATAGGATCATTCAGACCGTTAGCGAGGATATGTTATTTGGCGATAGTGCTGGTGTCTCAACTATAAAACGAGCATTAATAACTGGAACTATCACGAGTGAGCGTGTATCGCAGTTGATTGACCCAGAATACCTCACAGCGGTAAAGAACATCGACATAACCGCTGCGTTGGAGGACCGAGTGTGGTCCTTGTGGGACAGTAATGCACGAAACTATATGCTATTCGTTCCCGACTCGTCAATCGCTGCTAACACTACAGAGACTAGATGCTTCACATATAAGAAGAACAAAGCGTTGAAGATCGAGGCATGGCAAGACTGGCGTAATTGGAACTTCCGCTCTGGTTGTCGTTCTGCATTGAAGAATATCTTTCTTACGGAAGGTACTCAAGTCTTCCTCCTTGGAGATGAACAAGATAATAAGATCTTCAAGGACTTTGAAGGCGACCAAGAGATGTGGGATGATGAAACTCCTTGGAGTGATTACACTGGTTGGACTCCTATAGCTGATGCTAATGATAGTGGTATCCCAATTAAGTTCATATGGGAGCTACCTTGGTCAGATCATAATGAGCGATTCCTCACTAAGAACTCTCGGTATATTAACTTCGATACCACTGGTGATAATCGCTTCACAGCCGAAATGTATACCGACAACATCTTCAAAGACAGAACTGACTTAGGAGAGGATTGGGAAGAGGACACGCTTAAGTTTGATGACTCATTAGGGTGGGATGTAGATGTACTACGCCCTGCACTATCTCTAGAGTTCGAGGGCGGGGATGCTCCTGGCTTTGGTGGAGATGAGTTTGGAGAAGACTTTGGTGGTGGGCGCCCTACACGATTAGAGAAGTTATATGCATTTCCAGCCAAGTTTAAGATAGAGAAGTTACGTATGTTTGGAGATGCCACAAAGGAATTGAAGTTTATATCTATTACCCTTGCATACTTACTTGGCTCACCAAGGAGATAATCATGGCTAGTGCCGTTGATGCTACCTTCCCCGCTGACAACGTGAAAGTCAGTAAGGCGACAATGAGAGCAGAAAACCTCATTATCAAGGACGAGATAACTGCACTACAGCGAGAGACAAGCCTCGCTTGGAAGATCGCAGTTGGCGATCAAAGTGTCTAACAGGAGTTAACGATGGCCGATATCATAGGAGTCTTAGGACAGGCTACTGTAATCACACAGGCTACTACTACAGTGTATACAGTACCTTCTGGCAAGGCAGCTAAAGTCAAGATCATGTGGGCTGGTGAAGCACATGCGGCAAATTCCACAGGCGATCTTACAATCACCGTTAATGGGCTTGCTGTAGCTACTATCCTAAACATTACCGCCGCTGAGTTCATCTTCTCTAGTACTGCACTAATTAATGAAGGGCCACAGGCAGCGGCAGCAGATGGTACTTCTGTTGCTCAGACAGTTGGCCCTGGCCCGGTGGAGTATTACCTAAGCGCCGCTGATACAATAACGTATACCATTGCAACCGACGACATGGTTGCAATGAACATGCAGGTTGTGGGTTCCGAGGTGGATGTCTCCTAATGGTAGACACAACCACAAACTTTAAGCTACTCCTGCCAGTCCTTGATAAGATTCCTTGGAACGATGACGTTAATGACAACTCACATGTCATTGATGCACTTATGGCGCGTTTCATAGCAGTAAGCAATGTACAGGGAACTTATCAGAATGCTACAGCTGTTACGATTGGACAACGGTATATTGATACAGCCGATGATACTATCTTTGAAGTCCTAATTGCACATACTACTCCAAGTACAGGGACGTTCGCTGCTAATAGGGTCTTGAAGCCTCTTGAGTGGCAGAATGTTACTGTTAGTGCTTCCTTTGTAGGCACTTGGACGGCTGCAAGGGTATATGCTGTAAACGAATTCTTAACTGATGCTGGAAGGTACGGTGTTGTAACAGTAGCGCATATAGCAGTCACGTCATATGATACCGGTGTCACCGCTGGAAACATTGAGACTCTTATCGACGCTAACACCATTATTGCTGCTACTCATGTTGCGACAGGACTAGCAGAAGGGGCTGCACCAACGGCGACTTATGCCGCTACTATATTCACCTTCGGTATTCCTGTTGGTGCTACCGGTGCAACAGGAGCAACATCGCAGTCCGTGGCTGATGAGATCAGAAGAAGGACCGGGTCTACTCAATTCCAAGCTAATACTAACCGCCACCGTATAGAAGAGACATTGGCAAACCTCGTTGTCTTACAATCTTTCGCATAGGAGTTTCTAATGGCAGGCATGTCACCACAAATTGCATCTGGTAGCACGAACGGAAGGGCTGTGTTAGTAGTTGCTACAGCGACGGCGGGGACAATTCTACATACTGCTGTTACTGGTACAACGGACATGGATGAGATTTACATCTGGGCCTATAACGATCATACAGCTAATGTTTTGTTAGTAATTGAGTGGGGAGGGGTAACTACTCCTGGGGATACAATTAGGTACACCGTACCTTTCGATGATGGAGCACACTTAGTTATTCCGGGTTGGCGCTTACAGAACGGCCTAGTTGTAAGGGCTTTTGCGGGTACAGCAAGTGTTGTTACTTGTGGCATTAACGTTAACCGCTTACACCAGAATGCGTAATGGTTGAGCGAGCGATAACCGGGCCAGTTAACAACCCTGGCCGCAACCTTGGGCGGTTACTATCCGTTCAGGTAATTACCTCGACGGCTACATGGACGCGCCCGTTCGGTGTAGGTCCAGTGGTCGTTGAAGTAATCGCTGGTGGTGGCGGTGGTGGTGGTGGCGATGGAGTTAACTCTGAAAACTCCGCTGCTGGTGGCGGTGGAGGGGGAGGTTATACTATTGAGTTCATCGAAGACCCAGGGGTAAGTCAAACAGCTACAGTAGGCACTGGTGGTGCAGCGGGTGCTGCTGGAAACAACAATGGAGTAGCTGGTGTAACTTCATCGTTTGGATCTTTTTGTAGCGCGACAGGCGGCGGTTTAGGTGCTGGTGGTGTTTCAACTGCTACTGATACGACAGGGGGTGTGGGCGGTGTAGGTGGGGTTGGATCAGGAGGTAGTGTTGATGGTACTGGTGGCGATGGAGGCTACGGTATTCACTTCGCTGCTGCAACTGGCTTTAGTGGGAAAGGTGGCGACAGTCATATAGGTGGTGGTGGAGGCGCAGTTGCTAAT
>SDBT01006279.1_pt1 | contig 19769 bp, 25 predicted proteins | sample 2277101 | NCBI WGS metagenome assembly SDBT01 (sample SAMN10404973, study PRJNA504765) | marine sediment metagenome | isolation source: marine sediment core GS10_PC15, 103 cmbsf | place: Arctic Ocean: Southern Knipovich Ridge | collected 2010 | reverse complement strand
TAAGAAATTTTAGTTGCATATATTTCTAACTTTAAAAAAGTAGATATATATTTTTGATTAAACGAATATCGAATATGTATATATTTTAAGTTCTTAAATTCAATATTTTAATATAAATAATAATATTCGCAACTTAATTCTTTAATTTCGTTTATTCTTATTTTAGAATATTTATAATTGTGAAAATTTATAACATCTAACGTTTCTAATTTTAATTTATTTTCTAAATATTTATTGCAAAGTAATAATTTATATTCTTTTGATAAATTAAATATTAATTGTATTATTTCAATGGGTAAATCTAGAAAGTTCATCTAATTATCAATCTTGGTTATTTTTTAAAAAAATATAAATTAAATTTTAAAAATGAATAATTGTTAAACTATTTTAGTATTTCTATCTATATTCTTATTATTTTCGATTTTAGTTCAAATTTTTATAAATTTATATTTATTAAATTTTATTTATTTTGAAGGCTATAATAATACGGAATGTTTAGTTATAAATAAAACATTAAAATCTTTATATTATACAGATGGAAATTCATATATTTTAAAATATCAAGTAAAATATAATATTTCAATTATTAAATATACATTTGGATATAAAGATTGCATTGATAAAAAATATGACAAATATAAAATTTATAATAAATATAAATGTTATTATCCAATTTCAAAATTTAATATTATAAAATTTGAAAAACCAAATAATGATTAGTTTATTATATTCGTAACTACGATTGTATTATTATTTATATCAATTATTATATTTTTTGTAATATTGAATTACAAAAAATTTAGATATAATAAAATTTAAAATTCAAGTGTCGAATATTCTGTAAAATATTAAAAACATATTTTAATATGATTCAATTTTTATAATATAAATATTCTTTTTTTTAAAAAAAATGTCTGTTATAAATCATTCTATAGATAAATTCGCAAATGGATTTAATTTAAGACAATTATTTAAAGAAATAATAACAAATTTAAATATCAAATATATTGGTAGGAATGATTCTCATGTTATATTTCGTTTTGATTCAGAGTTAACACAAGAAGAAATAGATTTATTGCATAGTTTAATAAATTCTCATAATCCGATTATTATTCAAAAACCTATTAAATATTTTGAACATATTTATAATGACGAATTAACTAGTTCTACAAATTACGAATTTATTATTCATGAAATATCAATACTAAAACTTGATAAAGGTAATTATAAATTATTTTTATCTTTAAATATTACAAATCTTGGAAAAATAGAAGGTTCTAGTTTATATGTAAATTTAGAAAATACTGGTCAAATATTTGAATATGACAGTATGCATAAATCTGGTAAATATGATATATTTTCATCCTTTACACAATTAAATAATTATTTTGGAAATGAAAATTTAAGAATTTTAGTATCTTCAGTAGATAAATTAACAAAGATAAAAATCGAATGTTATACGTGTCAAAATTATAATATCAAAATTATAATTTTTAAAAAAATAAGAATATAAAATGTCTAACATATTTACGATTGAAGAATATTTTAGTCAACTAAATAATTATAATAATACATTACAAAACAAATCTAAACATAAAAATAAAGAATATAAAAAATTATCAAAAATTTATGATAGATTAAATAATAAAGATAAAAAAAATATTAAACTACCAAATAATAAAGCTTGGAATGATTTAGTTTTTCATTTTGAAGAAACATTTTACTAATTTTAAAATTTTGTAAATAAGAAGAAGATATTCGATTAAATTCAAATTTAATTTTAAAAATTACAAAAAATAGACAATATTTATGAAACAATCACAGATCCAAGATTTTAATTTTTCAGATATAACTCATGAAATATTTAATCTGAAAGATATATTATGTCACGTTTTAAATTTTTGTACAATTGATATTTTATTTGAACTAAGAAAAGTTAATAATATTTTTTATAAGACATTACCATTTGAAGATTTTTATTTAGATACGATTAAATTATCTTTATTTTTTAAAGCTGGATATAAAATCGAAGATCTATTAAATTTCGATAGAAAGAAAATGTTGCAAAGAATGTTTAATAAAGATTCTTTAAAAAATTTGGTATATTTAGATCGTTTTTATGAAAAATATCAAATTCATTGCAAGTTTACTAATATAATAAATTTAGATGGATCGACTAGACAAAAAATATTTGATATTTATTTCAATGAAAGTTTATATGTAGAAATTTTGAAATATTTAGATTTTGATTTAGAATGTAGAATTCCAAAAAGAAAAATGAAAAATGAAAATAATAATATATTAAAAGATTTAATGAATAACAATTGGATTATAGGTGTCGAAAATGTTGAAGAAAATAATATTTTAAAAGATTTAATAGATAATAATTGGACGATGGATGTTGATGATGTTATAGATTTTCATATTAATCTAGATCCAATTAAAGACCAAGTTCGAATTCTAAAATATATTCAAAGTATAAATCTTACATTCGAATTTTTAGATTTTATAATTGAAAATAAATATATTTTAGAATTTAATAATACAATATTTAAATATATAATTTACAACTTAAAATATAAAGATTTGAAATTATATTTTAATAAATATAAAATTCCAATTAGTATAACTTTTGAATGTTTTAAACATATAAATTATTTAAATTATGAGAAACTTAATCTAATATTCGAAAAATGTAATATTATAAATCTCGAAGATCTTCAAAATAAAATAAAAGATAAAATTAACGATGAATGTAAAGTATTATAATTTTTAAAAATAATTTAATCAAAATTGATTTTTAAATTTGCAAGAAAATTTTAACATGAATTTCATTTGCAGTAATATCAAAGATTCGAAACTTATTATCTCTTGGAATGAAATTAAAGAAGAAAATATTTCGATAAATAATTTATACACTTTACTTTCTTTGGATCTTGAAATAATTGATATATTGGTTAAATCAGTTTTATTTGAACTTATTATTGAGTTTGAACTAACAGATATTGAAATTAAAGATAATGATGTCGAGATTATTATAAATAATGTAAAAAAAGTTCAAAAACTATTTCATAAAAGATTATTAATTAAATATTCTGAAATCAAACTAGAAAAAGAAAAACCTGTGCTAAAAACCATACGCATAAGTACAATAAAAAATAATAACTATAATTATTTTAAACTGTATAAACCAGAAGAATGTGAAACTTTTTGGAATATTCCAGATATTGAAACATTATTTGAAACAGAAGAATATGAAAATTTTTGTAATAGAGTAATATCTTACGATTCGAAATCTGAATTATATTCGTTTGATAAATCAAGCTTTATCAACAAAATAGATGCAGAAGGAGCTGCATTTGTTTATATTTTAAATAAATTTAATCCAGTAAGATATAGAGATATACGTAAATTTAAAGATCGATATAAATCGATTTATTGTGCTATATATAAATGTGATGAAACGTTTAGAAATAAAAAATATTGTTTAGAACATATTAATAATAAACATTGTTTATATAAATATTATAAACTGTTATTTAAATATTTCGAATCATATAATATTATGGAAGGAAAATATAATTTCATAAAATGTAGTTGTGGAAAAGAAGAGATTAGTGTGAACAATTTTATTAGACATTTATATCGACATAATTATTTTAATGTTGATAAATGTTTAAGTGAATCTAGTTCTTATTTAGGATATGAATCGAATATTGCAGACGAATCCTCTGATTTGGAATATGAATAAAAATTTTTAAAAATTGCTGAAATATAATTTACAATCTGATTCTGCAAAGTAAAAAATGTCATATTTTAAAAATAAGTCAAATTTTTTATATTCTAGATCTCCAAACTTAGATTCTACTACGACAAGAGTTATATTATTATCTTCCGAATATTTACAAAATATATGTAAAAAATCTATATCATATTAATATAATATATCGCAGAAATCGTTTTCACATTGTTCACGACGATATCTTATATTGTTTTTGACTTGATATATCTAACTTAATTTGTCAAAAAATTCTACAATTATCATGCCAAGAATTAGAAAATCTGAATCTCCTTCATACTCGTAAGTATATCTATTAATAATTTCAAATTTGTCAAAATTTTCTTGGATCTTGAAAATAAAAATTATGGACTGAAAATCCTCCTATTTTCCTAACCTAGAAATCGAAGATTTCGTCAGTGGACTGAAAATCCTCCTATTTTCCTAACCTAGAAATCGAAGATTTCGTCAGTGATAGTTCTTTACATTAGAATTCATTTTATTTTAAAGATAATTATTTTTTAAAAATAACATTTCTCAAATATAATTTCAATATTTGTTTTAACTCTTACTAGATTATCAATATAATAATTTATTTCTGTCGATTGTTCTTTATATATTTTGATTTTATTATATTGAAATGCTCCATAAAATGTTTTTTGAAAATAAACTACAATAAAATATTTATCTATATTAAATCCAATTTCGTTAATTATTTCTTCATAAAAATCTAAATAAAATTTATTGTAACTATTTTCAAATATTGTTATTAGATTTGTTTCGAATTTACCACCGACTAAATCTTCGATTTCTAGGTTGGGAAAATCTCCGATTTCCCGTCCCATTATTTCATTTTCTAAAATATATTGTAAAATTATATATTGATATTTGATTGAAATATCATTTATTTTTATTTTTAAATCGGATAAATATATTAATTGAGTTCTTTCAATATTATATTTACTCACGAGTACACATAACATAACAGTATAATCACATGTACTAAATAATAAACATTCATATTTGAATATTATAATTGCATCAATTTCATATATGTCTTTAAATATATCATAATTTACATTTATTGTTTTATTTTCAAAATTTATAAAATATGACATTATTATCGCGTTGTCTATAAACATTTTTTTACAAATTGGGTTTATATCTTCAGTAAAAATATCATCTAAGTCTTTTTCAATATTTGGGGTTTTCATTTTTTTAAAAAAAATATTTATAAATTAATTTTCTTGTATTTGTTCAAATATTTACATTATAAAAAATCTTTAGTTTTTAAAATTTGAAGAATATATAGATTCAAATTTAGAAGTTTATATTATTTAAATATAAAATATAATGAATTTAGAATTATCGATTTTGTTTTTTTAAAAAAATGAAACAAAACGAAGAAGAAAGAAAATATTCCGATAATTATTCATTCAATATTAAAAATTGTTCTTGGAAACAAAGAAATGAAATATGTATAAGTCCAAATTATGATATTATTACTAGTCAAGTAGATCAAATGAAAGATGAAATTATAAAACAAATTAAAACTAATTCTTCTGTAGACGAATTAGAATATGTAGGATATTTATTATTTAAAGATAATAATATGGAACAGTATTGGGAAAATAATCGTCTTATTTCTGGATATATCAAAACGAAATATCCATCTATTTTTAAAACTATAAGTCGTAAATATGAATTAAATTGTAGAAAAAATTTAGTCGGATTATTATTAAACAAAATTTACAACGATGTAAATAATATTCCGTTTACATTTATTCCAAAAATTGTTGAAGATAAATATCTTATTTCTACAAACGAAATGTATTTTAATAACTTTAATACATATCTTAAATATCCAGATATTGGATTAGATATTATTATAAATATATTTTTACAAATAGTTTTATGTTTAAATTCTATAAATCAACATTATGAATATTCTCATAATGATTTGTATTCGAAGCGTTTAATGATTCAAGAATTGAGTAAAGAAAAGAATTTAAAATATAATGTTTTATTAAATGGTAATTAAGTTGTTGTAAAAATTAAAACGAAATATCTTGTTAAAATAGAAAATTCTTGTTACTCTTCAATAAAATATTCTTTTAATGAAAAAGAATATTTATCTTTTTTTATTAAATATACAAATTATTATCATCCAGATAAAGTTGGAATAAAACACATCCCATTTCCAGAACAAGATATTTCAGATCTTTTATTTAAAATTTCTGTATATGGAAAAAGAAATAATGATTTATTAATATTTAAAGATATTCAGAAATATATATTGGGTAGAACTGAAATAGTTGAGTTAACTTACAAAAATATAGAACATTCTTATGATGAAATTTTATATTATATTTTATACGAATCTGAATTAAGTAAACAATTAGATGACATAATCCATTAGAAATTTTTAAAAATTGATTATATTTATTTAAATAAAATAAATAATGAGTGATTGTATAATAATTAGAAATTTTCGTAAAAATATAATAACTGTATATAATGTTCATCCAAATATGACAATTATTGAATTAAAACAAAAATTATACGAAGAATATAATGTTGTAGAACCTAAAAAACAATGTTTAATTTATATTAAAGATGTAACGGAAGATGATAAAATATTATCAGATTATGGACAGTATTGGATGCGACCATATGGATTCTATTTAATTTGTTCAATGTAACTTTTTAAAAAATCGATTCTAATTTTAAATAAAAATAAAAGGACCTAATTAAAAAATTTAATAAATATGAAGATTTAGAATGTTTGGGTATTTATTCTATTGAAGACGAAGCTGTTATATCATTAATTGAAGATCGTCCGTATAGAAAAAAACTTATTTCAAGATTTGGATGAAACTTTTTAAAAAGTTAAAAGTTTATCTTGTATATCTTCTAAATTTTCGATATCATCTGCAACGTTTAAATAATTTTCCAAATATTGTTTAAAAAAGTTTAAATCATTTCTAAACAAATAATTCTTCTTCATTTGTGTTATTAATCGATTCTAAATCTATTTCAGTCTTGATAGATTTTTGATTTAATTTTACTTCCATCGTATTCCAAGTTTATTCACAACCATTTAATCTTCTTCGTACATATTATATCTTCTATCATCTAAATTGTTTAAACCTTCAGTAAGAATATTATATTCATACAATAATTGATTTTTATTCGAATATTCCATCTTTTCTAAAATTTTTACTGTTTTGTTAATATATATATTCGATAATTTATCATTTATATAATCTATATTTTTTTCAATATTGTATGTTTTAATTATGTACTCATAATTCAATTTGTATTCTTTTGTCATGATTCTGATAGTTATATCCTTTTTAAAAAATAGAATATAATATGGGATTTTTAATACTTTATTTTATGCTTTTTCAACTCTAATTCTATATCATACAATTCATTTCTGGAATCTTCCAATTCGAAGAAATTTTTTCTTGGATTATTGAATAAACAATTGTATACATATCCTTCAAATATTTTTATATATATATTATATTTTTTATTTATTGTATCTATATAATCTAATATATCATTACTTTTTCCACTTTTTATTATCTTTTTTATTTTTTTTGCTCTTATTTTAATATTTTCTTTAAAGATTAAATTATATTTATCATAGAAATTTTTATTAATATTTTGTAACATTTTATATATTTTTTCGGCCAAATAATTAGATAATGTTATTGTTATCGAATTTTTATCTATATTTATATCAAAATGTTCATTTTTTTCTAATATTATATCATCACAATTTATATGTTTAAATAGTTTAGATTTACATCCCATAATTTCTAAATCCTGAAAATCATCGTTATTATGATATTTAATATAATCTTTTAATTTAGATTCTTCGAAAATATAATCTTCTATATTTTCTAGAGATGGAAAACTCTCTTTATCATACTTTCTAATATAACCATATATAATATAATTTTCATTATCTGGATCACGATCTATATATTTTCCACATAGTTTCATATCTCCAGATAATATATATAATACCATATCTTTTATTATAGTTCTTATTTCTTTATTCTTGTTTGTAAAATGAGAAATTATTATAAAAAGTTTAAATATATCTCCTACTGGAAATGGTTCTTTCCCGAAATACTCATATTTTTTGGCATCTATATCATCATATTCTACACCACGATATATATATTCTTTATTATATAAATGAATATCTCCATCTTTGAGAGAAGATAATCCAAAATCTATTATTTTAACTAAATATCGGACTTTTAAAGTAACATTCCTATTATATAATTTATATCTTATAATTTTGGGTTTATCTAATTTTGTTACTATAATATTACCTTGGTTTATATCATTATGAGAAAATTGGAAATATCTATTTGTATGAATTAGTGTAAAGATTATTTGCAAAATTATATTTATCAAATCTTCAAACTTTATATTATTTATAATTTCGGAAAGGAGTTCCCCAGTGATATTTTCCAGTATTATATTTAGATACTCTTTTTTAGTTTCTATATAATTATTAAGAACTATTTCATCATATTCATTATAATATGGGTTAAATATTATATTTGTAGGAATTGAAGATCCAAAAGTATAAACATAATTAGGTATTTCATCTCGTAATTGATTTAATCTTCTCCCAATCTCTAATTCATTAATACTTTCATCATTATGTGGCATTTCTTTTATAACAAATGAAATATTTGTATCTATATTATTATATTCCAATAGATTAAAAAAATATATATTATAATCACTAATTCCACCTCCAGATGACGGTATAATATTTAACAATTTTAAATAATTATTTAATGGATTTTTCTTTAATAATAGTATCAGATATTTACCAAAAGATTCCATAGTTTCTATATCTAACATATGTTGATATTTTCCAAATTTTTCTATATCTAGAATATTCATTTTTTATATTATTTTTTAATTTATATTTTAAATTATATTCTATTTTTAAAACTCTATTTTAAACATTTTAACTTCCCTCTTCTATATTTTCCAACTCTGATTTTATATTAAGTAAATCATTAATACTATCTTCTAATTTATAATATACTTCTGAAATATTTTCATCCCAGGATATATAATTTATAAATCTTGACAAACGAATATTATAATCTCTATTTGTTAAATATATCTTTTCTATCATATCATCAGTCTTTCTTTCTTTATGTATCTTTTCTATACTTTTTTCCCTATCTTTAGTATCCTAGTATAAATCGAATCCATACTTTTTATATAAATCTTGAACTTTAGATAATAATATATTTATCATGTCATATAGATAATCTTTCTATTTTATTTTTTCTATTTTTATCAAATCTTCGTCTATAATAGAATATTTTTCTCTTTCTAATATCATATTAGATTCACATTCTACAATCTCTATATCTAGATGATTATAAAGATTTAAAATATAATTTCTTAATTTAAACTTCTCAAATATATAATCTTTTATATCTTTTAGAGACGGAATACTTTCTTTATCATATTTTCTTAGATAACCTAAATCTATATATTCTTCTTTATTTGGTTCATTATATATATATATATATATATATATATCATATAATTCTTTATCATCGTATAATATATATAATATTATATCTTTTACAACATTTTCTATCTCTTTATATATTTTCCCAAAACGGCAAACCATCACTAAAAGTTTAAATATATCTCCCACTGGAAATGGTTCTTTTTCAAAATATAAATATTTATTATCTTCTGTAGTATCCAATATAAAATCTTCATTATATAAGAACATCTTCATCTTTGAGGGAAGATAAACCAAAATCTATTATTTTAACCAAATATTTGACTTTCAATGTTATATTTCTATTAAATAATTTATATTTTATAAGTTTAGGTTCATTTAATGTTATTATTATAATATTAGTAGTATTTATATCATTATGTGAAAACTGAAAATGTGTATTTGTATGTATTAATACAAAATTTCAATTTTCATTTATTAAAACGAATCAAATTATTTTTTAAAAAGTTAAAAAATCAATTAATGTAATTTCTAAATTATTACCAAATACAAATTTACTAAAACTTGGTTTTTTATAACTATCGAAATCTAAGTGAAAATAAGTAAATAATGGTAATAATAATTCTTTAATGTTTGATTTTTTCATTATTTTTTTTAAAGTTTTACACGGTTCTTTTCCATAATATAAAGTTACGATACACCATTCTTTAGAACTATTTGTTTTTTTTGTTATATATTTATACACTTCTTCTAAAAACCTATTTTTATCATCTTCGTCCATTATATAATCTTTGTAATAATTATCCATTTGTTGTTTAAATTCAATTCCGCAACTATTAATTATTGTATTAGAATTGCCGACATTTCATATCTCGTTTCTAATTATTTCTATAAATTTTTGTTTTACTTTTTCAATATATATTTTATATTGTTCGGTTTTTTTGAATAATAATATCAAACTTTGAATTTTTGGTATAAATTTTTTATATCCGTATGGAACAGGCACTGAAATATTTTTACTTATATGCCACATACCAGTTCCTTTAATCGCATATTTAAATATCATATTTTTATCTTCATTGAATTCTAATATATTTTTCTTTGGAAAATAATTATACTGTAAATTATTTGTACCAGAAATATCTTTACTTTTTTGAGCTTCGTCTATTATTTTATTAAAAAATAATTGAGCTATTTCGTCGTCATATAATTTATCATCATAAAATTTATATATATTGAAATATTTTAATTTGTGTTCATTTGAAACATACCATAAATCAAAATTAAATTTATATTTTAAAATAGAATGATTTGTTTTACTATTATAATGATAATTATATATTTTAAATTTTTTATTATTTATAATAATATAATTTTCATATTTAATATTTGTCATTTTCTAAATTATTTTTTTTTAAAAACTTAAATAATTAATTAATGTAATTTCTAAATTATTCTTCTTAAAAACAAAATTCTTAAAACTTGGTATTTCACAACTATCAAAATCTATTTTATAATATGTATTATCTGGTAAACAAATTTTTGGACAATCAATATTAATTGTATCTAAAATCTCTTTTAAACATTTACCTGGATGTGACTTAGAATAATAATATGTATAATAACTATAATCTCTATTTTTATTTAAATTACGAGTCATATGCTTACATATTTCTCCCAAAAAATTTCCTATAAAATATCCGCAATGAATTGTTAAATCATTATATATTCTATTAACTAAATCTATTTTTATATCTTCAATATATATTTTATATTCTTCTGTTTTTTTGAATTCGTTGATAAAATTTTCTATTCTAGAAATGTATTTAAGATATTTGTATGGAATATATGATTCTATATTTTGAGTTGATATAATATAAGCATCAAATGTTTTTATTATATACTCAAATAATAAATCTTCGTGTTCTGGAAATTCAATCAATTCGTTTATGATTTTTAGAAAATCTGGATGAAATTCATCTATAAATTCTTCTGTATTATTAAATCTTTCAAAAGTTTGATCGAATAATTCAATTGCTATTTCGATGTTATGTTCTTTATTAAAATATAATATATTAATATTATAGCTTCCTAGTTTACAATTTTCTGAGATATACCATATAGTAATTTGTATTTCGGATTCGTTATTGCGTTTAAAAAGACCATAATCATAAATTTTAAATTTGTAGTTTCGAATTGTAATATATTTTTCACAATCAATCCATATATCATCGTAATGTACATCTTCCATTTTTAAAAATTTTATAAATTAAAATTATAATTAATAAATGAATATTATAGATCTTAAAATACGTTTTTTTTTAAAAAGCCAAATAATTAATTAATGTAATTTCTAAATTATTCTTCTTAAAAACAAAATTCTTAAAACTTGGATGTTTACAACTATCAAAATCTAATGTATAATATTTATTATCAGGTAAATAATTTTTTGAACAATTATTTACATCTAAAATCTCTTTTAAATGTTTATTATTTAAATTTGAACTTTTAATATAATATCTAAAAAATCCATTTTTGTAACCATAATTTATATGTTTATGTAATTCTTTTAAAAGTTCTTTTTCAGAATATTTCGAATAAAGTGCCAAATCGTTAAAAATTCTATTAATTAAATCTATTTTCACATTATCAATATAATGTAAATATTCTTCTGTTTCTTTAAATTTAATAACTAAATTTCTAATTTTAGAAATAAATTTAGAATATTTATTTGGAATAACAAATGGAATAACACATGTTGCACTATTAATTATATTATGCATAACAGATGTATTTATCATATATTCAAATAATAAATCTTCACATTCTGGAAATTCAACTAATTCGTTTATGTTTTTTGGAAAACCGGAACGAAATTGGTCTACAGATTCTTCAGTATTATTAAATCTTTCAAAAGTTTGATTGAATAATTTAATCGCTGTTTCAATATTATGTTCTTTGTTAAAATATATTATATTAATATAATTATGTCTTAGTTTACAATTTTCTGAGATATACCATAAAGCAATTTGTATTTCAGATTTATTATCATATTTAAAAAGACCATAACTGTAAATTTTAAATTTGTAGTTTTGAATTGTAATATATTTTTCACAATCAATCCATATATCGTTATGTACATCTTCCATTTTTAAAAATTTTATAAATTAAAATTTAAAAAGCCAAATAATCAATTAATGTAATTTCCAAATTATTATTCTTAAAAACAAAATTCTTAAAACTTGGAATTTCACAACTATCAAAATCTAATTTGTAACATTTATTATCTGGTAAACAAATATATGTATGATCAATATTAATTGTATCTAAAATCTCTTTTAAATATTTATTTGTATGTGAATTAGAATAACAATATGTAAAGAATCCATTTTTGTTTAAACCACAAGTTATATGTTTATATAATTCTTTTAAAAGTTCTTTTTTAGAATATATCGAATGAAGTATCAAATCATTAGAAATTCTATTAACTAAATCTATTTTTATATTTTCAATGTAATATTTATATTCTTCTGTTTCTTTAAATTTGTCAATTAAATTTTTAATTTTGGAAATAAATTTAAAGTATTTATTACATGGAATAACACATGTTGCATTTCTTTGAATTATATTATGCATAATAGCTGTATTTATCATATATTCAAATAATAAATCTTCGCATTCTGGAAATTCAACTAATTCGTTTATGTTTTTTGGAAAATAGGAACAAAATTGTTCTATAGATTCTTCGGTATCATTAAAATTTTCAAAAGTTTGATTAAATAATTTAATCGCTGTTTCAATGTTATGTTCTTTATTAAAATATATCATATTAAAAACACAATCTCTTAATTTATAATTTTTTGAAATATACCATAACTCAAATTGTATTTCAGATTTATTATCATATTTAAAAACACTATAATCATAAATTTTAAATTTGTAGTTTTGGATTGTAATATATATTTCACAATCGATATAAATATCTTCCATTTTTAAAAATTTTATAAATTAAAATTTAAAAAGCTAAATAATCAATTAATGTAATTTCCAAATTATTATTCTTAAAAACAAAATTCTTAAAACTTGGAATTTCACAACTATTGAAATCTAATTTATAAAATTTATTATTATTAGGTAAACAAATTTTTGAACAATTAACTACATCTAAAATCTCTTTTAAATGTTTATTTGGATTTGAACTTATATAATAATATGCAAAATATCTATTTTTGGTTAAACTACAAGTTATATGTTTATATAATTCTTTTAAAAGTTCTTTTTCAGAATATTTCGAATGAAGTATCAAATCGTTAGAAATTCTATTAACTAAATCTATTTTCACATTTTCAATATAATTTAAATATTCTTCTGTTTCTTTATATTTAATAACTAAATTTTTAATATTAGGAATATAATTAAAGTATTTATTACATGGAATAACACATGTTGTACTATTATTTATATTATGCATAATAACTGTATTTATCATATATTCAAACAATAAATCTTCATGTTCTGGAAATTCAACTAATTCGTATATGTTTTTTGGAAAATAGGAACAAAATTGTTCTATAGCTACTTCAGTATTATTAAAATTTTCAAAAGTTTGATCAAATAATTTAATCGCTGTTTCAATGTTATGTTCTTTATTATAATATATTATATTAATATCATATTTTTTTAGTTTATAATTTTCTGTGATACACCATAGAGTAATTTGTATTTCGGATTCGTTGTTATTGTATTTAAAAACACCATAATTATAAATTTTAAATTTATAGTTTTGGATTGTAATATATTTTTCACAATCAATCCATATATCTTTCATTTTTAAAAAGTTAAACAATCAATTAATAAATTATTTTATTTCTGAATAAAATTTTTAATATTACATTCTAAAAAATCTATATAAAGGATACTATTTGTTATTTTCTCTTTAATTTTATCAAGTTTATTATCTGAACATTATTTACACATTCCTTCATAATAATTATTCCATTTAAACATTAAAGAATTACATTTGATATATCTATGTTTTTTAACAAAATAAGAAATTGTTAATAAACATGTTAATATTTTTAAAAATTATTTTTCTAATAAACATTTTATTTTAACTAACGAACGATTAATATCTTTCATAAATTCGTCATATCGACATTGTTTACAAATTTTGTACTTATAAAAAAGAAAATAATAATAACTACGATTCCATGGAAAAATTAAAAATTTACATATTGAACATATATCAGATTTTATAAAAATTGTAAAAAGTCCTATAAAACAAGAAACGAAACCAATTTTAAATATATTATTTTCTACAAATTCTTTCATTCGATTTTTTAATAATTTTATAAATTAAAACATTCGATTTTTTAAAAATTTTATAAATTATAACATTATTCTTGGATACAATACAAAATCTCTGAAACTAGGTTTACTTTCAATTTCAAAATCTAAATTAAAATTAGTTTTAATAGGTAAATTTACTCTACTTATTATATGTTTAGAATATACTTCATCTAACATTAACTCTGAATGTAAATAAGTAGAATATAGAGGTATTATTCCTTCATTTAACTTTTTAGTAGCATCTTTATATATAGATATTAAGAATTTCATTTTCATGTCATTTTCAATTTCAGAATACTGTATTATTTTATGAAATCTATTTATTTTTTCATCTTTATATATTGGAAATCTACCAATCGATTTTGCAATTTTTATTATTAGATTTTCTTTTATTTCTTCAATATATATTTTATATTCTTTAGTTTCTTTAAATTCCAGAATTAGTTTGTTGATTTTTGGTAATATTTTTTTTGAATAAGATGGTATAGTGATCGTATTTTCAACTACATCATATATAGATATACTTTCAAGTACATATTTATATAATAATTTTTTATCTTCTGGAAATTCAACTAATTCGTTTTCAGTCATTTCGTTAATTGGATACAAATATATATTTATTCCATCTTGATTTTTTTCATTTTCAACATTGTAAAAATTTTCAGAAGTAAAATATTTATCTTGAAATTCTAATTCTTTCTTTAATATTATATTTACATCGTTCCACATTATATCTAAAATATTAACTGTTATATCTTCTTCTATTTGAACTTTATTCGTTTTATATTCAAGATAAAAAAATTTAAATTGTGTATCTTTTGTTACATACCAAATTGGAAACTCCAACATAATATAATTTTCGAATATATTACAATGACCATTGAATATTCTAAAAATATAATTATTTATATTAATATATCCATTAAATGTAAAATTGTATTCTTTTAAACAATTCATTTTTTTTAAAAACTTTATAAATTAAAAATTATTTATTTCTTTAATTGAATTATAATACTTTTGATATCTAATTAACAGTTTAAAATTTAATATATTTTTATGTTTAATAATAAATTTTCTACTTAAATTTTCTACTTAAAAAATTTCTAATTTATAAATATTTAAAATTTCTAAGTTACTCTTAATTTCAATTCTCTCTTTACCTTTAAAATATAATATTTCTTCATATTCTAAAATATCAAATGTATAATCTTCAATATTGTCATATATATTAATATTCCATTTTAAAATATCAATAAATTTATCTTTATTTTCAATATTATCTAAACATTTATAATATTCACTATTTTCAAATTTTTCTTTGTAAATAACAAAAAACATATTCATATTAGTACATATTTTAACATAATATTTACATCTAACGGATAATTTATATACTTCTTCATTATTTTCTCTGAATTCATTTTCAGAATTCGTTAAATCATATTTACCATAATAATTCATTTTCTTATTTGTTAAATTATTTCTTGACAAGATTTTCATAAATTTAGTTGATTTATTTTTACATTCTTCTAGTTCTTCGATATTGTCAATAAATACATTATAATTTTGCAAATGTAATTTATTAATATATTTTATAATTGATGTCATTTTGAACGTTTCTTCTCTTTTCAATTCAGATTTAAAATAAAATAAATCTCCTTTATCTTTAAACCCATATTGTTTTAATTTATATTTTATATTGAAAAATATATCAGAATGAAAATTATAAGATTTAACTAAAAATCTATTTTTTACATGTCGTGTTAAGTCATCTAAATCTTTATAATAACATAACAAATCTTCACCGACATCAATGTTACTTAATATTTTACTACTTTGAAAATCTTTTATTTCGAAATATATAATAATTCCGTTGTGTATATTTTTTGAAATATAAATATACGTTTCTAATTCAAACATTTCGTGTCTAGATTCATCTAAATTTGATTTATTTAAATCGACTCCTATTCCAACATCCCATATAGTTTGATTTTCATATTCAATATAAATATCACTTTCTCCAACACGCCAACCATAATCTGATAGATAATCATATTTATTTTCAAAATTTTTATATTCTTCGTTTGGTATTTTATGTGTAGGTATCCAATTTTCAATATCAGTTATATAATCTCCATCACTAGGTTGACAATCATATAAAGGAAATATTACAAAATCTACGTCGTCTTGAACTTCAACAATATATAACCCATAACTAAAACCTTTATTGAAACGTTTACGATCATGATAAAATTTTTGTACTTCGATTATTTTGTCATAATTTTTCGAATAATAAATTGGATATAAAAACGAATAACTACCATGATCACGAACATGGTCTTCATACGATATAACTAACCAATAATTTGACATATTTTCATTTAATATAAAAATTAATTATTAAATTTTCCCAAAAATGAAGTGGTGCACGTTGTGCGGTATGTCAACAGAATGTTTTGTAACATGTTTTGTAATTAAAATAAATGGTAAAACATTCAATTATAAAAGAGGTAGAATATTTTGTTATGAAAATGATTGTTGTAATTTAGCTACACGTCACAATGGAAAAAATAAATATCTAAGATACCAAAGATATTAATTATTAAAAAACATAAAATGGAAGAATATAGGAAAATAGTAAGATAATTATCGATATGTGGTTATATACAATATGGAGATTTACTAAATTCGTTTTATTTTAAACTATCTTGTAATTATTAAACTAATACATTAAAACTGAATTTTATGTTTTAATTTTAAAATTTTTTAAAAAAAATGGACATTCACAATTCAATAAAAGAATTATATCTTTGTTTTAAAGAAATGTTCGACATAGAATATTTTAACGTTGAACATTTAATCAAAGAAGATATACATTCTGAATTACGAAAAATATTTCAATTACAAAAAATTAATATATCTTTTGAAAACGAAAGAAATAATATTTTAAGTTTTTTATTTAATTATAAATTAAGATTTGAATTAAAAAAATCTAATAATCTTAAATTAATATGTCAATTTGAAGATATTATTGAAAATGATTCATTTTTAAAAGATATTGAATTATTTCCAAATGATAATGAACAATTTATCATTACTGATAAAGAAATTGAATTTCTATATTTCAAGATATATGATATAATGATAGAAAAAAAATATTATGGAATGTCTATGAATTTTATCATTAATGAAACTGATAAAGTAAAGTGATTTAAAGATATGATCAAATATTTAAAATCTCAAGGAATGATGATTTTTAAATCATTTGATATTAAAAATTTACTTACATCTAAAGAATATAAAGAATTTCTTAACAAAAATAAATTTTATAAAAATTCAGAAAATAAATTAAAAGTTGAAAAAGAATTATTAAAATATATTTTGGATATATCTTATCCAATCAAAATAAGAATTTTTACGGAAGATAATATGTTAAAATATTTAATTAAAGGTAAATCAAGATATAAATGTTACATATGTCAAACTAAATCTAGTTCAAAAAATTTTATAATGCGTCATTATTCAAAACATAATATGTATAATTATTATTTATCTATTTTTAAATTTTTTAATATAAAATATTTCAAATTAGAATGTAAATGTTGCTCTGACGAACACAGAAAAAATTCTGATTATGTGAAACATTTGATAGAGATCATGTCCGAGAATGAAATTGAGATGTAATTTTTAAAAAAATAGATTTCGTTAATTCTTTGACAAAATAAATGATATTGTAAAGATTATTTGAAGTATTTACTATTTAATATTATTTTTATAAATCTCATCTACAGATATAATTAATTATATAGTTTCAAAAAAAAGTGTGCAATGAGTATAGAATCAATTATAACTCCTAGCTATTTTACATATTTCCGTAAAATCATTGATGATGATGATTTTACGGAAATAGAAATTATTGATTTTATATATGATGCTAGAGAAAAATATAATTTAGACAATGAGATATATTTTAATAATTTAGAATTAACGTTGTTACTATATAATGAAAAAATTGATGTTATAACTTTTTAAAAATAACCAAAGTGAATATAAAACATATTAATACGATAAATAATTTTATTTCGAATGTGTTTTTACATTTTTAATTTCAATTTTTTTAAAAAATGAATTTATTCGAATACTTAGACAATCCAACTTTACACAAGATTTTTTCTCATTTAAATTTCAAAACTAAAAAAGAATTAAGATTGACAGATACAAGATTTTACGATAATATATATCTAAACTACAAACCAAATATTGAAAAGTTAAGTTATTATTTCTATTTTTGTGGAAATCTAATTTCAATTTCAGAATATAACTTTGATAAAATATATTTGAATTATAAAGAATATTTAAAATTAAATAAAGATATGACAAATTATAAAGAATATAAAAAACATTTATTTGAATTGGTAAAAGATGGAACTAAGAGGAAAGATTCAAACACTAAACTTATATTTGAAAATATTGACGAATATGAGATAGAAGATATAGTAAAATATAAATATCTTCAAAATTTTCATTATTATTTAGATCTTTTTCCATTATACGATTATATTGTTAAACATAATTTAAATATTGAAGATTTAGTAAACAAATATAATAAATTCGACTTTTTAGTTCTTAGTTTTATATTTTTAATAAAAGATAAATTACCAATTGATAAATTTAAAGATATTCTTTCTATATTTGAAAATAAATATAAAAATATTGAAGAATTTGATAAAAAATTTATAAAAATACAAATTAAACTTAAATTTATTGAAATATGTAAAATATTTATTCAAAACAAAGATATATTTGATAAAACAAAAATGTTTTTGAAATATTCAAAAACAATAAATGCGCAATTACAAGTTTGTCATATATATGAATGTAAACATAATAAACCTGTTAATTATTTGGGAGAATCGAAAAGAGGAAAATGTTATCATGAAGATTTTATAAGTTCAGGTCATATATATCTTTGTGGGACTAAAAAATATAGATTAAAAAGATCATTATATCGAGAATCAAAATTTGAGAGAAATAGATATATTTTTTCATATATTTTACAAATATTGGATTTATGTTTTAACGAATATGATGAATTTGAATTCAATATATTTATTT